>ERZ507245.42-NODE-42-length-47750-cov-5.82543_pt1 | contig 47750 bp, 37 predicted proteins | sample MGYA00512641_ERZ507245 | MGnify/ENA metagenome assembly ERZ507245
TTTCCCTACACGACGCTCTTCCGATCTGTCCAGTAATAAAGCCGAGTAATCTTTGCCTGTATCCACTAACTGTCGGAGAGCCATAGCTTTTACAGCGGGATACAGACTTTTTAACTGCTTTTTCCAGAAGGATTCACTTCCGTCAGACAACGCCTTGTTAATATCAGACGTAGATGATGTTATCGGAGTAAAATGGAAAGTCGGATCACCAAAAAAATGCCCTTCTAAAAATGGATTATATTGTGATAAACGTCCTGCACGCATACCTAATGCCATCAAACCCACGTAACGGTCATGCCACTTGTCTTGTAATACATTAACGCTATTTCCCAATACTGCTACTGTATTTCCTTCATTGAAAATATATGCTCCGGCTATATATTGTTTTTTATGGAAAGAGCCATTAAAACATGCGTCAAGGATTACCAGACGGGCATTAGGACGATAAGTTGCGAATTCGTCAATGAATAAATCTAGCGAACGCATGAATAGTGAATCTTTGACCATCACTTTGGGTTCAAAAGTACCATCAAACCAACTCATGGGTAAATCTCCGAAACGTTTACTCAAACGTACTTTTATAGTATCTAAATCTTTCCCTTTTTCTTTGGCGTGACGTAACGATTCACGCAAATATAATTTTATATTTTCAATTTCCTCCGTTGTTGACTTTGGCAAAGGAATGCCATTCATATATTGAATTTCCACATCACCATGATGATGTAAAATTGCAATATCCAAATCTGGACGTTGCATTTCTGTCTTTAAACGATCTTTTATTGCCTTATCCCGTTTATGGTCAATATACTCTATTCCATTTTTTTGATGTTTCAACCAAGGAAAGTTTTCTAAAATACCTGCTTTCTCATCAATTCTGGCAGTAACTGATTCTGATACATATCCATTACCGCTAAAAAATAATATTTGATCTGTCACATTTCGGCTATATTTCTGTTTTATTGCTTTTTTTAGAAAAGCACGGATTTTCTCATAACGAGTTGTTCCATTTTCATCATTTGCTTTTATGCGGCCAGTATAGAGATCTGGTTGAAGATATTGTACTGATTCGGGGGCTAATGAATAATAGAAATATAATGGCTCATCTTTATCCTTATTAAGGAATGTAAACTTTAAGTCAAAGTCATCGTAGAACCGGTCACTTGGGACAGAAGAATCATGCCAACCAAAGACTTTTTGATCCATTTTAAAAGCTGATGTCAGATGTTGGGCGTCACGGATCATCGGAATTGGAATATCACCGATAAAAACTGCTCCTTCAATAGCTGCTTTGGACTGCTGATGTAAACGGATCAATTCATTCTTTATAGAATCCGGAACTCCCCATTTATCTATTACTATGATCGGAACTAATTGTTCTTTTTCTTGGATTGCCTTGGCATATAATTCGATTTCTGTCCGTACATTATCATAAGTTACCGGATCGACAACGATTGCAAAACCATTGTTGTTATCGGCCTGCATAAATCCGGCACACAACAAATAGATAAAGCTAAATAATATTTTTTTTATACTCATCACGTTTTTAATTAAAAAATAAGTCTGATGCCTGCTCGTATATTTTGACGAGAGGTTTCTTTATAAAAATGATAATCACCCATATAAGAACTGTAAGTGAATTCTGCAAAGCCTCCGATACTTGAACAGAAATTCCTGATAGTTAATGGATGCTGTAATTCTGTTTTAAATGAAGCAGTCAGATGTTCTCCAGACATATATTCAAATTGAGGTGTATTATATTTATCCTCCAACACTGTTCCCTCTATTACATTTTCGTCAGACAGGCGTTGTGCATAGGTTACGTCTCCATGTAATATTAAGGAGTATTTTTTTAAAGAGAATATTTTTTTTGCATATATTTCTCCATAAGCCATTGTGTATTTCTGCAAATACAGTTCAGGATAATGATTCACCTTTTGTGAAAACATGCCCCCCTTTATCCCTACTGTGAAATGAGGAACTTTCAAAGGCGTTATTTTATCTAATCTATATTCTAAGGACATATCATTATGCGTATTTTTATGGCAAACAGATGAGCTTATGATATCCCATATAATATTTCCATCAGAAGTAGAATGTTGTTCTTGCAGATAATAAGTTCCGTCAACCTGGTGAAAAGAAATTCTTAGCTTCAGGTTGTGTATCCATTGATCACCATAAATCATAAAACGATTGGTAAATCCATATTGGCTAGCTTTATACTTACCTCCTTTAAACTTTTCCGCACTACCGCCATCTTCTGCTTCCTCGGTACTTTTCTGATAACTTGCCTCCAAAAAATTCTGTAGTTTATCCTTTTTCCATATTAGTTGGAAATTTCCTCCTCCTAAGTTCCCACTATATTTACGTTGATAACCAATAGCAGTCTTCATAATGGGATCTCCTAATCCATGAAACAGAAATGCATAATAAGTTCCTTCTGTAGAACGTACGACTGTATATTCTGATGATTCACTCAGCCATTCCATTCTTCCGGATAATCCTATAGTAAATTGTCCTAGTTGATAGTCAACACCCGGATTTAAATAGAAACGCATCCCATCCACATTAGGGCGTGGGTCTGTCTGATTAGCTGTACTTCCTACTCGATAATCCGCACGTAAACCAATATGCAATTTCGATGTAGCCTCATAAGAAAAGCCTCCATTTAAGTGAAACTTCTCAGTGCCAAAATTACTATAAATAGAATCAGCTATAATAAATGGATTGTCTTTAGCTATAAATAAAGTACTATTCCATCGTTTATCACGTTCAGAAATATTTGAATAAGCTATTTCGCCTTCAAAAGCAACCTTTTTGAGTTTTTTGATGCCATATAAGGAAAAATTAAATGTTTTTTGTATATTGGATACATCCATCGCATGATAATCTCCATAAGCAAACTGGTAGCTAGCATTTACCTCAACCACGTCTTGTAATGCTTCCCGGGAAATTGCAGTTGGATTCTGGCTACCTTTATGTATGTTGTGGAGATACAGATAGTCTTGATATACCATTTTCTTTTTAAGCAGGGAATCTGCTTGTTGTGCCGATGTTGATAAAGACAGGAAAACAGCTAGTAATAAACAAAACCTATTTGGCATCATTTCTTTTTTTACGGTTAAAAATCAAAGAAAAGTTAAGGAAAGAGATAAAAATTAGTTTATGAGCTTGACTTTTTAACTCATAAACTAATTTTTTCAATATTTCAACAACTCATCAATAAAAACATCATTATTCATCTACTGTTGTTGGTATTATTCCCGGAGTAGGAGTGCCACCACCGATAATAAAGTCTACACTGGAATTATTAGTATCTTTGAACTTCGTCATCCCATTTTCTATTGAAGCAACCTTTCGGCGAATACTCTTGCCGGAATATGCAGCATCAGCCAAACTGCCATTGTTTGAACCATCTACCCATACCATACCCATGTCAGTTTTCGGTAACAGATGTTTAAAACGTTCATTAACTGGCGCACGTACAATTTCAATTCCGTCGATTACATATTCACTCGGTATCATTAAATGATTCTGTGTCTTTCCTGGGGCTGTCATGAAGTTGTTTTCTTCTGCAACAAAGTCTGCAACCTTTTGGTTGTTAGGCAATTTTGCCAAAATTAGAGCTTGCCCACTTGTAGAAGGCATAAATTCTATTCCAAATGTGTGAAAAGCATACTCTAAATTTGGAACACTAGGAACGTCTATATCTGTTGTAGAGTATGGACCGCAGAATATATCCCAATCTGCTCCACTCAAATTCACAGGAGAAGGAGTGTCACCATCTTCTAATTGACGAGATGAATGATCAATAGGATAAGCAGCTACAACTACACTTTTTCCTGGCTGTAAAGGATGTTCTGTCCCATTTCCAGGAAAATACATAGTATAATTTGTCATTGGATAACGATCCAGTAACTGGCCATTGTCATCTACCCAAATAGAATTGGTTGGAGTAAAGACATTTACTGGTAATCCTTCGTCTACAATACCTAAAATAACACCGTCTAGGTATTGTACTTCATCACTGTTGTTGTATATCTCATAAAATCCATCTTTAAAATAATAATCTTTCACACCGGTATAATACACTTCTTTGAAAATAAGCGTACTATTAGCTGCTGCATATCCTATCATCAATTCTACTGTCTGATCTGCAGCAACATTTACATTGTTTGCTATTCCATTCAGCTCATGGCCTTCGTACACTCCTGTCGCTCTGAAGTCATATTTTCCAGTTGGTAAAGAAAAAGAAACACTTCCATTAGCGGGGGTAGCGGTTTGTTCCTTGGAAGTTGTAAGATTTACAGCTGTCACTTCCAAATCATTAATATTAGAAAGAGTGATACCACCATCAGCTGTCAAAGAAACTGTTACAGTAAAATTCTTTGCTACTTCATCATTTGAATCTGAACATGCAGCCAAAAACAGAAGAGCCATCAAAGGCAATAAAAATAAATTTCTCTTCATACATAAAACGCTTTAATAGATTATATAATTAAAATTTAAGTTTCATTTCTGCACCAAAATACATTGGAATAGTTAATGTAGTATATCCCGTACTGGTTTCCCTTTTAGCAGTTTTTCTTATTTTCAAGAAATTATTAGCCATAAATGAAAGTTCAAGCATCTTACCAATTTCTTTTGTTAAACGAAAATTTAGAATTACAGTAGTCGGGTAGTTCTCTTTTCCAAAGTAATTACTGTGAACATATTGAGTCATCATCAAACGATATTTGTAATCGGAATTATAAGACTCATTCCATGTCGTATAAATACCATTCCGATCTATGAAGCCTACCGGGTTTACAAAATATTTTTCAACATTATTAGCTTGTGGATCCGGTGATTTATAGTAGAGAGAATTACCGGATTCATCTTCACATATACGCCGTTCACTTTGTTTCCAAATAACCTGTGCTGTAGTCGAAAATATCATTTTTAACTGCGGTATATGGGTTATAAAACGGAAGTTTGTATTGAAACGGGTATTAATGGTACCGTCCATTCCGGCAGGCATCACAGCCATGTAAGGATATTTTTCACCTGCATAAGAGGTTGATATCGTTTTGTATGATTGCGTTGTTGAGATACGTTTGATATATAACCATGCACCGTCTACTATCACGGAAGTTTTTAAAAAAGGAATCTCCCCAAAGTTGAAGTTGTATTCGACACCTTTTTTCCGAGTTTGATAACGGTTGGCCGGACGTGAATAAGTGAAAAAAGAGACATCATTAGTCACAGTTGCTTCATGTTGGGTTCCTGCTTGAGTATAATATACCATTCCATTATTATAACTAAAATCCTCAGCTTCAGCAGGAATACCATATCTTCGGAAAGGCATAATTACTGGAGCAGTAGAGAAACCAAATTCATTTTTAGATTTCTCATAGAAAAAATTCATGCTTCCCATAAATTGATGGACTTTAGCTGATAGTCCTACTTCAATTTTTCGATTTACCGTGGGTTTTAGATTTGGATTAGAGGTGTCATCGATAACTTTGGTGGTCATTACACTCAAAGCTTTGCTTGGATCATTAGCAGAAATAGAAGCAAAGCTGGTTTCGTCAAAATAGGCTTTATCAGGATAAAGATACAAAAGAGTCGGAGATTTGGAGGTGATACCAAAGCCTGTAGAAATAGTTAGATCATCAAAGATAGAATTATTTTCTTTATTCAGAATATTATACTCTAGATTAAAACGAGGGTCTACTATAAATATATTTCCTCGGTTAGCTTGTGCTCTATTTATAAACAGTTCGGTCATACGTATTCCTGCCTGTAAAGTCAATAATGAACTCTTTATGGGAATTTGGAAACGATCTTCTAAAAAAACAGAAAGTTGGCTCATGGCAGGAATCTCTTTAAAAGAACGAGTGCGAATAGATTGGTTCCCTGATACTTCTGGCGGTAATAGGGGGTTGAAGAGTAATCCTTTTCCTTTATTTACATTATAATTCCAATCAAAGCCAATTTTTAATCTGGAAAAACAATCTGCTGAAATCTGAAACAGTTTATCTGCTTTTAATTGTGCAAACACATCTACAGGTATCCCTTCTACAGAAAACGGAGAATAATAAGAGGCGCTTTGAAAACGGCTTTGGTATTCTTGTGATACATACGAATCTGATATTGGGGTCACACCCGATTGCAAAATGACATATTTATTTTGGAAATCTTTCTGACGGCTATAGCTAGTCATAAAGCTATAGCCAAGGTTGGAAATCCATGATTTGTTCAAACGCCAATTCCCCTCTAGATTAAAACGTATGCCCATATTTTCATTCTTAATTTGTTCATTTGTTTTTAACTGCGGATCTGCTTTTTCATTATTTATATTGCTATAAAAACTTATATTTACATTGAATGTTAATGGTGTAGAGTGTTTCATGAACGTATTTGAGTATCCGACATTTGCCGTTACCCTATCAAATCCTTTATATTTCATTCGGATATCATCGTATGACTGTGAATAATCTGCTGATAGATTCATTGCACCTGCCTTTTCACCTAATAGAAATCCTTTGCCTGCATAAAACATTTTTGAATAAGAGTCTAACTTGACTTTAGCCTCTAAAGGGGTTACCCCTGACTTTGTTTTAATGATTACAGCTCCTGATGTTAAGTTTCCATATTCTACAGAAGGAATCCCTCGAATTACTTCTACAGATTCTATATTATCAGGAGAAATTGTACGCAAATCAGTTCCCTGCCCGCTTGTAGATTGTGAATTAATTAAACTTGCACCTGATTTGGCTGTGGATAAAGTTTGCAAATTTGCATCATTAGATAACGGAGCACCATTTACAACAACCGCAGTACCTAACGCATTATTACTATTTGAGGAAATCTCACGGATATAAGCTTGTCCTACACTATTCAGATCGGGATTCTTTGTGACTCCACCTGGCAACAACTGCAGCAAATCATCTACACTTTTCGGTTGTAAGTGCTGGATGGCGGTTTGTGCAATAGTAGAAGTTGATCCGTTTTTGTGTTCTTGTGCGGTAACAACAACTTCGGATAAGGCTAAGCTTAATGGACGGAGTTTAAAAACTAAAGGCTTCTTATTAGAAGAATCAGCATTAATCTTACCTGTTTCTTTTTGATATCCCAAAGTCTGAATCTCATACTCATATGTTCCGGATTTATCTAATAAGATGTGAAAATTACCATCCTTGTCAGAAATAGCCCATAGCCCTTGTTTGGGGATTTGAACTGTTACAAATTCCAATGGTTCTTTACTTTCGTAATCAATAATTTTACCTTTAAATTCATATTTTTGTTTCTGGGCTGAAACATAATGAATACAGGTGAAAGAGAGGAGAATAGGCAATATCAAAAATAACTTCTTCATAATGCACGTATTTCAAGGGGAGTGTTTAACTATTCTATTGATTTTGCAAAATTATATATTAATTACATTTTAGCCAAATTTATTGGTTAAAAAACTACTTTTTATAGCAAAGATATTTAATATATGATGCTAAAATACCTTATTGATAGATATGTCTGCTGTTTTATTTTAGTATCTTCCTACTGTTTGTTCCTAAAAAAATATATAAGCTGACATTATGTTATAACTTGTTCTTTCATTTCTCAAATAAACAATTCTTTGTAATGCATTCCAATAGTGGGGAATAATGATGTAATTACCTTGTGGATACATTTAGGACGGGAGATAATGTTTATACCTGACCGAATGGGAAGGAGGCACTGGCTATAATCTGGAAATTTAATTCGGCTCTCGTCATATTTTACTGCCTGTACTGGGAGGTAAGAACAATATGTTCGAAGGATTGGAATTTGGTGCGGATATCTATATCCCTAAACCTTAGTTTAATTACAGGTATAGTAAAATTAATCCCGGTACCTGTACATCTTGAAATGTTTACTTAATATCCCGAATTCTGGTGCTCACTACCATTGGTTATTGTAGCAGTAAAGGTCGTTGAAATGGAGTGTAACACATAATTCGGATAAAAGAACCGTACTGAAAAACACTTCTGGAAAAGTGATTATTAGTTTCTTGAAGTCATGACTAATTGTTTTGCCATGAAATAATAATGTCTAGGATTTATCTAATCCGGTTCTATTTGAAAGACTTGCATGCATATCATTTATTTTTAAATAGTCCGGTAATTTGTCCATTGTGAATGATTCTGTTTTACAGTTACTTGCCGGCCCTTCCATTGTCCGGCAAGTTCTGCTGATTTTTCATTTTATGATTTCATTTTAGTTGTTTTTCACCCGGTTCATCAGTTGCCCGGATATTTCATGCAGCTCCCTGCTGCGTTCCGGTTCTTGTTCCCGTGCAAAGGCAGTGATGCCCTGTGCCAGTTTCCAGAGTGTTGCTCCTCCTGTTATACCGTCATCAGGGTTATTGTTCATCAGGAGCTTTTCCACTTCCCGCCCTTCGTTTTTTAGCAACGCGCCACGCTGTACCAGAGATTTAAGTTCCTTGTCAAAATCCACGTCTATTTCCGACGCTCCCTGAATTTCGATGGCTTTCTGCATGATCGTGTCCCTGCTGTAAAGCCCTTTTGTCAGGTCTTTAACAGCCGAGACGGTGGTCTTCGTATCCAGCTCATAGGTCCTTTGTGAGAGCGCAAGCGTATCGGGCAGGCGTCCTCCCAGATGAATCTGCCGCATGACCGATTCGCGTACCATCCCGTTCAGACAAGCTCCGTTGAGCAGGAACGAGCGCATGTCCACCGAACCGTTTCCGAAATCGGATGTGCTGAACCTTGCTCCCGCGAATATGATCACCGTCCCGTTTTTACGGGTGGGTATTTCAACCGGTGTAGGAAGAATTGTCTCGCACCATACTTTGGTGTCATTCATATATGCATCCGATACGACGGCTCCGTTATTTGCCGCTTCCCTGATGAATGCGGTGAGTATGTCCACTGAATTGAGCCGCCGGTACGAGTCTGAAAGTACACCCCGGATTTCCGTGCCTATCGCCCGAATGAGCACCCGTGTACGCCCTGTCCATCCCGAATGTTCGTTCAGGATGGTTGCGCACAACTGCTTTTGCCAGGCGTCCCCTGCGGAAAGTTCCCTGAGATATTTGGCCGGAATATTCATCTTTTCGGAAATCTGGCTGATAGCGTTCCCGTGCAGATTGAAATTTCCTTCCGGCATGTTCATCTGTACCTGTTCCTCTGCCTGGAATGTAATGACCGGATGGCGGTCCTCATTACGCAGGTTCACTCCTATGGGTGCGATGAAGTCCTGCGCGATTTTTCCCTCTTCAAGCAGGCGGGTGATTGTAGCCATGACACCCTGCTGTTTTCCTTCGATCATTTTCTGAACCTTGTTTATGACTACCTGGTTCAATCCCTGCTGCTTTTGTACCGATGCAGCGTTCGGCATTACTGTTACTTCCATAATTGCTGTATTTAAAGAGTTGATAAATAAATTGGGCATACCGACAGCATGCCTATAAATACTGTATATAACCATTCTCCAGTCCCGGACCTTCCGCCCGTTACAACTACATGAGATGCAGATGCTACTGATGATTGGATTACTCATAAGGTTCCCGGAATTACTGTTACATATTGAAAGTTGCCTGCAAGGCGGAGAGACTGTCTGCCTTGCGTTTTTTCTCACCCGTTACGGCTGTTTTATGTATGAGATAAGGGGATGCGGGCAGATTCCTGTCTGCCCGGTATTCTTCCATACTCATTCTCTCTATCGTAGGAATGCCTGTCCGGGTAAGTATCGGATTGACCTTCCAGCCGTCTACGAAATTCCCGGGATTCAGGCTGTCATGACAGATGACTTCTCCTACACATCCGTGTATGAGCATGTTGCATACAGTCATCAGGCAGCAGTTCCGGTTGATGTCTTCCCCTATGAGGTAGTTTCCCGGATTCCGTGCATGATAGGCCAGCAGCAACCTTCCGCTTCCGCATGTCGGGTCACCCATCCTCTGGTCGGTCTTTTTTTCTTCCGTTTGGGTGCACAGCACCATGAGGTCGCAGATATTTACCGGAGTGAAGAATTGCCCCTGTGACTGCTGGGCACTTCTGGAAACCAGTACCATGTATAAATCCCCGAAAGGGTCATACCAGCTTGTATCATCCTTTATCCGGCTTGCCATGAGCCGTACCCATTCGGTGACCATTTCCATGAATTTCATGTTCTGCTGCCGTTTGTATTTCCAGCTCTGCAGTGGGGGAGCACCGGGAGAAAATCCGTGGATGATATAGGTCAGTAAATCATTGAGTACATTGACAGGGTCGAGTCCGTTTGTGTAGGAGAAATCCGTTATCAGCTTTTCAAGCGGACGGACCGGGGGAGGAGTTTCGTATTTTGCCATTGTCATTTCTTTTTATAGACGGTTATTGTACGGTTATCATCGCAGGTTATTATTTTCACGGGGGACTCTCCGAGAAAGGATATGTGTATTTCGGCTTTTGTATTGTTCCATTCCTGTTCCGTGAGTAGCTTCCAGTTCATGTGGTATCCCCACAGGACGAGCGAGTTCCTGTATATTCCTGTGAAGAGTTTCCCGTGAAGTATCCTGACGAGCTTGTCCAGTTCCTCACGGGAATAGAGGGTGAATCCTTCGGACATATAGAAGAACTCGCCTTTGTTTTCCGGATCAGGCAGCCTGTTGATGAGATATTTGCTCCAGTGCCTGGTGGTATATCTGTCATATAGGGGTTCCGGCTCCGTATATTTCCATGAACGTACGAAGGCCATGAAATATACTTCTCCGTTGGCGCATTTTCCGGTATGTCCCCATGTCCTGAACTGTTTGAGCCTGCTGCCTGCCGGTTTCAGGAGGGCCTTTCCCGGATAAGTCCATATCCCTTCATGGACATTATAGCCGGTACCGGCGCCGTTCTCATAGCAGAATGGAACGCTCCCGGAAAGACAGATTTTTAAATGCCCGTTCCGTATGTCCTCGATATGTGCCGAATGGAACCAGTCGCCGTTCCGGCAGGTATACTCTATGCTGTCACCGGCTACCGGTCCGATGTTCTTTTCCCGTTCCTGCCGGATTGTTGCAATGAGACGGTTTACCTTGTCCGTGTCACTCCGGTTTACCTGATACCCGCGGTTATGGAAACCGTTGAAGCATTGCAGGCTTTCCACTGTATAAAGGTCAGTAAATTCCATAGTGTTTTCGATTTTCACGGTATACTTCGATTTGTTTGCCTAACATGTCACAGAACTTCTGTCCGTTTTCACCTTCCCCCCTGAAATAAGCGATCATGTCCCAAAGGTTCCGGTTGAAAGAGTTCATCCACTTGTCGTAATAATGGCTGCCCTGCGTCTTGCCGAAGGTTTCTTCGAAAAGACTCCGGGTCAGCCCTTCCTCCTCATGGTGGTTGTACTGCCACAGGGAGATGAGCAATAACCGGCTATAGCTGAGTTCCATAAAATATATTTTTTGATATTCCTTTTTCGGTAGCCCTTGCGCATAGGGTCTCTTCTCTGATCCGGGTTTGGGTGTATTCTTCCAGATAACCGTTTTCTATGAGTTTCCGGTAGGCTTCCCGGACATATTGACAGGCGGGGCAATCACAGTCTAATCCCTCCGGATGCTCTTTTGTCGGTATATTGATTTCTGAAGCCACCGTCATGAGATTGTCGGTAACGGTCCACGGTTTCCTTCTGAAAAGGTCGAATATCTGATAGTATATGGTTGTCTTGTGTTGTTGCCGGTAATATTCGAGCTCCTCTTCCCTGGTGAAACTGAATACAAAATCAAGCAGGGCACATTTTATAAATCTGAATCTCCTGCTCTCCCCGAGCAGCAGGGTGACCACCCCGACCAGGTGTGTGGCATCACATTGGCCGGTGATCCAGCCATAATGCGAATACAGCCTTGTATTCCCTTTTGTTATCCTGCATCCTTTTCCTCTTTTTCCCATCTCTGCCGTATATCCGCCCGCGGTGAATATCTCCGCTATTTCCGCATATAGTTTCTTTTTCTTTCTGTATTCGTTCTTTTTCCCATACACATATCCCCAGTCAAGCTCGATCTCTATCCTGTAGATCAGATTCTTTACATATTCCGGGTCTGCGTACCCGAAGGCGTGCGTTCTGCCGCTCACCGGTCCCAGTATGAATCCTTCCGGTGTGTAGAGTTCAAGTACATGCAGCAGTTCTGCCAGCAGGGAGTCCGATTCCTTGCCTTGCCACCATGCCGCCTGCCGGTCTTCTTCCGCGTATGTGGGAAGAGAATGCATAAGTTGCACATATTCGGGAGTGTCCCGTATGATTTCCATTATCCGTGATACCGCTTCCGGCTTGTTTTCCAACCGGAAGAGTGTCGTTTCCGTATCCGCGTACAGTTTGTTCTGGGTTCTTTCATCCGTAATCATGACTGATTGATTTTAGTTATACATGAGCCTGTGTGAGACAGGCATTTTTATTTCTTGTCGGGTGTGTTGTCCGTTTGCCGGGGATTGCGGCAAGGCTTGGCGGAAAAAAATACCGGAGCGTAGCGAGGATGATTTTTTTCGGTCAACCAGTCCGCAGGACCGCCTTGCGCAATCCGCCCGACAAACGGCTATCTTTGCGGCAAGAAATGAGAATGCGTAATCCGTTTTGTTATTTCCGTATTTCGCATTGGTGCTTTTCGACTTTCTGATGCAGCCGTTTTTCAGCTTTCCGCACATTCTCCTTTTTTGTTTTGAGTTTGGCGACAGCCTTCTGAAGCATTTCGTCCGTCTGTTCGTCAAAGAAGAGGTTGTTCCGCCTTTGCCATGTGACATATTCCTTTATGGTCCGTTCCATTTTTGTAACCTGCGCTTTGGCGGACGCCAGTGAAGATAGGCAGGAACCGAATGAATAGTCTTCCCCGCTATGCCTGTCATACAGGTAGTATGTATGCGTAACCTTTCCTCTGGGATACCGGCAGGTCAGTTTTGCCTTCCGCCATAGTATGACCCAGTCATATTTGTCCGCCACCCGGCGTGGCAGGTCGTACTTGAAGAGCGGGATCTTCTCACCCCGCTCCGTAACTCTGTAAAAGGAGATGATTACCCATTGTTCGATCTTCAGCTCCTTTTCCGCTTTCGCCATGTCTTTGGCGTACTGCATCCATTCTTCCATATTCCGGAAATTTTAAGTGTGTATCTGCCATCCTTTGAAGGGAGTCAGCTGTACGGCAAACGATTCATCCGGTGAACCGTGATAGAGAAGCCCTCCGACAATCCCTCTGCTGCCGTCCGGGTATCTTTGGGTGAATCCGAACGAATAGGGCGCCCAGTCGTGGTATAGCTCTATCTCACACGGGCGGTCCGGATTCTTTTCCCATGCTTTTAGGCGTTCCATGCAGTTCTGCAGTGAAGTGTCCCTGATTGATTCCGCATACTGTACTACCTGTTCATAGTACTCCTGGTTGCACATGATTTTCATGATATTCCGTTTTAATTGGTTAATAATGTTTCTTCTTTCTGCCTGTTCCTGCCTGTATTCCCGACAGTTTTGTATCCGGTTTCCCAGCTGGTGGAGTCGCACCAGTCCCTGCACATTCCGCATACTTCGGTTGCATAGGAATAACGTACCTGTGAATCTACAAACAATCTGTCCCTGACGAATGGAAACGTAATGTCCAGGGGCAGGCTGATGTGATGGCCGGAACCGTTGAAACTGTTGGCGACGGCTACGATGACATCCCCGTGGAAACGTATGGTCCTGAAATCATTTCCGTTGTCGTTTGTGACAAGTTCATTGAACCCGGCATTGAAATAAATACGTAGTTCACCGCCGTATGTGGCGTTATCCACCAGTTCTTCAATTAGTGTGTCAAACTGTCCTTTCTTCAGTTTCAGGGCGCGCCTGATTTTGTAGCAGGACATGGCTCTGGATTCTCTTCCTATATGCTCTTCTATTTCTATGCCGGGAGAGTAGAACATATTGATGGCGGAGGAATTCTTAATAAGGGAGTCGATCGGATCGGTATCGTTTCTCTGGCGGATCAGCTCCGTGATTTCGTTATAATACTTCTCAAACTCTTCCTGTCTTCCATCTATGACCATCGTTTCTTTGATTTCATCGAGTATCCGGAGAAGGTTATCCGCTTCCTGCTCACGATAACGTTCGAGGACTCTTTCATAGAGCTTCTTCAGATTGTTTTCTCGTATGCACCGCTCCTGCAGGTCCTCGTACTCATCCAGGTTCTCCCGGTAGTCCGCATGATACAGGCTGACCGACTGGGGAACATAATCTTTCCATGATTTTGTATTCTTCATGACGGTTGTATTTTTTGTAGGATTGTTTTTATTCAGATGGTATTTTCCCTCTTGACGGTTCGGAGCCTGTACAGGACGTGCAGGAACAGTTCCCGGTCATAAATCCGGTAGAAGAAGGTCTCTCCGGTTTCCTTGACGGTTCCGATAAATGAGACGGAATCACGACATAAAGGAAACTGGAAGAAAGCTCCGTTTGCTACTATGGTGTATCTTTTCTTCTCCACTTCATCCAGAAATGTTTCCATGTCATTATGGCTGCCATATCCGGAGAAATACAGGAAATGATGTCTCCTCAGGCTGATCAGTATGTTTGCCATGTCTTTTCTGGCCTTGCGGATGTCTCCACCGTCATTCTGCCCGGTCACTATGTTGCAGATGAAACGTTCCCTGTTTTCCTTGTCGGTGAATGAATAGGGAATGGTGATAATCTCCTGCTTGTCTTTGCCTGTAATTCTCTCCGCTTTTCCTTTGGTGATTTTACCCTTGAATGTGATGTTGCGGTAATGCTCGTTCATTTGCTGTTCCAGCTCGGTCTGTGGCGTCATGACCGGACGCAGTCCCCGGAAAAAACGCTTTCCGATGGTGAAACAGAACATATACAGGCTCCCGTGATAGGGCTCACCGAGAAAAAATGAATGATGTTTCAGACGGACGGGAGGCAGCTCATTCATACAGTTATAATAATCCTCTTCCGTTATCTCATGAAAGGGGCGGCATAATGATCTGTCATAAATACGTGACTTTTTGTATATGGTATTTCTTGTTACCGCAATCAGAAAAGGATTGTTCTCCTGTTTCTTGAGTTCTTCCAGTGTGCTGCCGTCGTAGTCACAGTGTATGCCGTCCGACATGGATGTGATGCAGCTTCCGCGAAAACAGCGGGAGTCAATGACAAATTTCAGTTGTTCTTTTTCCATGGTTCAGATATTTTGGAGGTTTAAGATTCTCTTTGCTGCAGACACTGCATTCGGATTGAGTTGCCGCTGCCATGCCCTGTTCTTGGGTGACCAATGGAAACCGGATGATTTGAGTTCCCGGCGTTTGCTCTCTTCCGGTATTTTGTTGAAAAGAATCTGCAGACGGCTTTCCTGATAGTTCCAGACGAGGGTTCCTCCCTCAAATGTTACTTCCCTGTTCTCCTGTTCTCTGGTTACCTTTAACTTTTCCCGCATCCGTCTGGCCGCTTCTGGGAGCTGGAAGAAACGGTGCCGTGGTGTGATGACAGGCTTTTTTACACCGGCATTGTATTCGGAAATGAAATCGATAGCCCTCTGTACGATCTCCACCTCACCATGGCCCGCAAATGTGCTGACCTTGTTGAAAATACTGCTTACAAAGAGTGCCCGGTTATATCCTCTGACTTTTCCCGTATCAATTTCATGGATCGTGTCCGCACTGCTTGCAATTTCACGTTTCAGCCTGTGCCATGTTTCCTCCCGTTTCTCTTCTTCGGGCCTGTTTCTTTCCATGAGCTGTTGCATGGCTTTTAGAAATTTCTCACGCCATTGTAGGAATTCGTCGTATCTGTTCTGATAGGTATTTTGTGCCTTTTTATTCCTTTGGAAGTTGAATCCGCTTCGCCCTGTCACCATCGGATTTGCGCAGCGTGATAGGCTGTGGAATAAAACGGATATTTTACTTTTGTAAGTATTGATGTAATCCTGTTTTTTTGCTTCCGGTATTTTCTTCAGGTCTTCATGGAGCTGTTTCTCATATCCCATGATGTCTGTTTCAGCTCTCGCTTCCGGATCATGGGAATTCCAACGATAGGCGTCAGTGGCGATTTTTTCCAGTTCTTCCAGATAACCGGGATACTTGAACTCTACTGCTTCCCAGTTCTTGAAGTCAGCAAGATGCAGCTCCTTTTCTTCACCGTTTTCCGTATAGGTATGGATATACATGTGCATACCTGTATGTTTCTTACGGAAATGGAAGGCGACCGCATCCCTGTTTGTTCCGATCTGCCGGATGGATTTTACGCGGTGTGCATTTGTTTTTGTAAGCGGAGTGATTGTCCGGTTACCACTACTTTCTACAAGGTTCATTACTCGTTCTTCGTGAACCTGCATTTCTGTTATTTCAGCCATACTTAAATGATTTAAATTAGACATTACCGGCTCTGTGGAGCCAGTATTTCGATTTCTTACTTGCCGGGTTGTTCGTGTCCGGGATTGTACAAGGCTTGGCAGGAAAAAATACCGGAGCGTAGCGAGGATGATTTTTTGCTTGCCAACCAGCCCGCAGGGTCGCCTTGTCCAATCCGCAGGACACGGACTATTTTTGCAGGTAAGAAGTTGAAATATAGATTGTTTATCCTTGTAAAAGGAAAGTCTTATTAAAGAACGTCAAGTGCTAATAACAGAGCTCCAAAGTATTGGATAAAATAATAGAAAATAGGTTTGGTCATTTCCTACTTATAATGTATTTTTGTCTTGTAAGGATTTAAATATGGAATTTAGAGTGAAACAGTGAAGATTGGTCATTTCCAAGTTATCACTTGTTTTTGTAAATCAATAAAGTACTACTTTAATTAATGATAGAAACGCATGGAGAAAAAGTAGTATTTGTAGGATTAGTGATAATGTAATGGGATATAACAATACCTTTGTAACAATAATTGCAAATTAGCTGATTGAATGGTTTTAGAGTGTTAAATATTGTTTGTATATTGTTGGATGTGATTGTTTGGCGTTTAATTCTGTTAATTAGTGCGTTATGTCATTCCTGATATGATTGATAAATTTTCTATACATAGACCTGCTAGTTATAAGAATTCAGTCATCTTTGAAACTGACACAAAAAAGAATTTCATATATGGTCTGAATGATTTTGGAAAAAGTATATTATTTGAATACTTAAGCAATCCAAATGATTCCGTTTATTCAAATTGTTGTATTGAGCCAATTTTAACGAGGAGCCGAAATGCTTGTATATAATGGAAATTATGCCAATGAAGTATTTTACAGTACAGAAACTAAAAATGGTATTTTTCGTTGTCAGAAAGAAATATGTAATAAAAAAGGATGAGAAAAATATTAAATCGCGTAAGGTCCCAAGTAGTATTAGTAAACATGATGAATTGATGGAACACTCATTGGATTCGCATATTCTTTTATTGCACCTGATTCACTATTAGAGCAATTGCGGAATGAAATTAAATATTTAAAGAGTTTTAGGGCACTTATTTGAATTGTACTTCGTTTATTGAATTTTCTGCAGTCGAAGTTAAATACAATTCTATTATAACAGAAAATGGAAACATGTTTTTCTAAATACATAGGTGTATGGCAAATTTAAAAAATGGATCTATCAGAGAAATGGTCATAGATCGATGCCTCAGTGATAAAAATAGAAAATACAGTACCAAGGATATTATGAAAGCTTGTAATAAAGCTTTGTCTTTGGAAGGATATGAGGAAGTATCTTCATTGAATACTATTCGTAGCGATATGCGTTCTATTGAGCAACGTTGGTGTGTACGTGGAGGAAAGATAACCGAAGAAACCAGTGGTCGAAACAAGTTCTATCATTATGAAGATCCAAATTTCTCCATCTATAAAACAGGACTTACAGTAGATGAACTGAATAAACTGAACCAGACACTAATGGTTCTAAGCCGTTTTGAAGGGCTACCTCAGTTTGAATGGATTACTGAAATAAACACAAGATTCAAATCGATATTCATGGCAAGCGCTATCAGCAATAGTATTATCAGTTTTGAAGATAATATTGATGCTGAAGGGCGACAGCATATAGCAACATTGTTCAATGCGATTGCAGAGAAGGATGTTATTGAGATAAGTTATCAAAAGTTTATTGACACTGAACCTATTAAGCATATCGTACATCCCTATTATCTCAAACAATATAATAGCAGATGGTTTTTGCTTGGGATGGATGAATATATGAATATTCTTACAGTATTCCCTTTGGATAGGGTTCTTACTATAGATTTCTGCCATAAGCCATATATAGAAAACACTGAAATCGATTTTACTGAATATTTTTATGAAGTCATTGGGGTTACAGTAAAACCAGAAGAGAAAGTACAACCGGTAAAGATGTGGGTGTCTAAAGAACAGTACCCATATATCAGAACAAAACCACTTCATGGGACTCAAAAAGTCATAGAATACCATGAAGATGGAAGTGTTGTCATTCAAATCGAAGTCCGAGAGAACTATGAACTAATTCAGAAGTTGCTTTCGTTTGGAGAGAAATTAGTAGTTATGTCACCAGATAATATTAGACGAAAGATTCAAGAACGTATATGGTTGGCTGAAGAAAATTATAATAGGTTCAAATAGATTGAGTCTATAGGGTGTAGTTTTGCAGACATAAATAGGGACATTCATATTTTCAACATATTATTCACCCTTAAAACTTAAATGAAATGGTTAAAGACATAGACCTTATACACATTTATCTTTTAGATAATGAAGATAATTTCTATAGAAACGGACTAATTAGAATGTCTGCATTATACTAAGTAATCAGACATATTATCATTTATAAAACGAGTAATTATGACTTTACTTGAATTAGCACATTATAAAGGAATGACTATCCAAGCCGTATGCCAAGAAGTAAAGCGGGTGACTGGATATGAGTTGCCTTGCACACGTAATGTTAATGTCGTCGATTCCATTATCGAAAAAGTTGCTCCTACTTATTTCAATAGAAAGGCAAATATTGAAGCTGAAAATACATATGAAAGAAGGAAGGAGAAAAAAAACAAGAAAAAAAAAGTACAAATAATAAGAGAATATAAAACCCATAAAGAAATAGATTTTCTCACCTCTGATGAAGATGAGATAATTGCAACCGTACTAGAAGAAATGAGTAATTGTGTTATTCTTGACTTCTTAACTGGTGGTACACTTACGCTGCAAAAGTCGAAATTTGGAAAAAAGCCTAATATTAACAAGGGAGATATTGTTGGTCTGGAATTTATTGATTCACCTGATTACCTCACAGAGGAACGCTTTAGAGTATGTTATATTCTTCCGAAAGTGCAATGGCAGAAGGCTAAAATAAAGAAAGCCTATAATGAGAAGAAGATAATCTCAGGAAGAGTTCTTTATCCTTATAAAGATCATGGTGTCTTTGTTAATATATATGGAATACAGGCCCTTATGTTCAACAATCAAATATCTGATGACGCACAACTTTATGAAGGGGCAAAGATAAATGTTGCTATCTCTTCTGTCGAAATAGAAGAATCAAAATTTCGAGTAAGTGTATCTCAGAAATGGGCGGAAAGTTTATCTAAGCAAAAAGAAAAGAAAGAATATGCTCGGGCCATAAAAGATGATTATCTAAGTATTCATGAAGGTGAATGCTTAGATACAGTAATAGATAGAATTGATGAAAACTATATCATTGTAAAGTATGGTAATCTTTCAGGAATAATCTATCGAAGCGATTTGTTCTGGTGTAATGTAAAGAATATTAACGATCATCTAGAAGAAGGTAATCCGATTAGAGCAGGAGTAGTATCTAAGGAAATAAAAGAGGATGGAAAGTTTAATGTGCGACTGAGCCACAAAGAATTTTCACTAAACCCGTGGGAAAGCACTGTGTTTAATGAACAAGGTGAAGCCAGTGGTCCAATAACTGCCGTTTATGACAGATTCATTATTATAAAAATTGCTGAAGGGGTTGAGGGAGTACTACATGCAAACGACATGACGCGCATGGAGTTCGAGGCCTTAAAAAGCTGGACATATGATGATGGTGATGTCAATGTGATTATTAAATCCATAGACAAGGATAACAAGCGAATAGAGTTATGTACTCCTGCTCTCGAAGAAATAGATGAAATATGGAACAACATTCATCTGTATTATGAAGTTGATAAGTCATATAAAGGCAATGTAATATCGTATGAAGATAATCAATTATGGGTTCAGCTTGAAGAAGGCATTGAAGCTTCCATCAATAAAAATGAGATGAGTTGGACAAACAGTTCATTAATAATTCCAGAGACATTCAGTTTTGGCACACCCATCAATGTGTTTATTACCCATATAGATAAATCAAAGAGAAAAATAATTGCATCTGTTAAACGACTAACTCCAAATCCATGGGCAACAGCTGAAGCATCCATAAGTGTAGGAAGCACATGTATTGTGAAAGTCATTGATAGAAAAGAAAAGGTATTAATTGTAGAGACACAAGATAGCTTCCATCTCATCGGTAGGATAAAATTATCGGAAATTTCGTGGTTCCCATTAAAACCAAATGAAGAACCTCAAATTGGGTGGAAATTAGAAGCCAAGGTTATGGTGTTTCAGCCTGAAAAGTATGTCCTTAAACTTAGTGCAAGACAACTACAAGAAGACCCTTGGAATAGTTTATATATAGGTGCGGAAGTAAATGGTACGATTCAAACCAGAACAGATTCTGCATTTATTAATGTACAATTAGAAAATAAACTATTAGCAAAAACTTCTGAATTAGAGTTCCTTTCTCAGATTGGAAAGATATATCCTTTCAAAGTAGTTAGCTGCAATAGAGCTACCCAAGAAATAATTGTTAGTCACAAAAGTCTAGTTTTTGACCAAAAGACTGAAGAGATAGTTAAGTCATTCTTTAATGTTCAGTAAAGAAGATATGAGTTATAAAGTAAACGAAGCACATCAGAATTTTCTTATTATAGATGGAGAACCAGAGTTTTCCAAGGGGTTGTTATTCCCACATAATATAATTTTTGATGGGGAAGAAATGAGCCTTCCATTTGCTATGAGTATAATGAAGCAATTGCGAGAAGACACTTCCCTTCTGAAGGAACTGAAGGTCATTACTCGTTTTGGTTCGAATCAAGAGCATGTCATCTTATCATATGATTGTAAAGGTATACTACATATACCTGACTACGAGACTACACTTAGTGAGAACACTATCTACAAAGGGAAAGTTATAGCCAAAACAAACAACCTAACAATTATTGCTGTCAATGGTTGTTATGGATATTTAGATGAACCTAATGATAACGAACTTGACAACATCATAAATGTAACTATTATAAGAAATTGCAGAAATAAGTTTGGATTCAGCCGATTTAGTATAGCCAATAGTGTAGAAGACACTTCTATAAGTTCCGGTGTCTCAGAAAGTATTGATGAATTCCTCACAAAAGAAGAATTAGCTGCTATTGAGGATGATAACAAAGAGACCATTGAATGGGTTTTAGACAACATTGATGGGATTACACGTAAGAATGTAAATGTAGTAAGAGAAGTTTTACACTTTACTTATAATCCCAATACCCAATCAGATTTAGCTCGTTTTCTATCAGAGAAGCCACAGTACTTTGTTGAGAATAATTTTTGGATAGGAGGTTATAGAGATGCCGAGACAAACGATGCCAAACTCATTATGTATGACTGTAACGATGTAGTTCTTGAAATACAAGTAAACGAAAGTGGTTTATGGGTTCAGGAATTCTCACATGACAGAATTAAAAGCAACGCACAATATCTCCTAAATAATAATGTAAAAGCTCTTGTTATATCTGGTAGCAATGTTATTCTTCACGAGAATAGTTACTTATGTGAAGATAATATAGAAATAGGAAATAAGATACTGAATCAACTATCTGTAGCCAAAGACATTATTCCTAAGTTGAAAGTAGCTATCAGAACTCTCAAAGAGAAAGCTGGAGTGGAGTATCTGATCTTAAAGGAATATCTGACTTATCAAGAAAATAAGGAGAAAGAATACAATAGAAACAATGTCGTTAAGATTGCTGGTAATGAAGCTGCTATAACGGCTTCTACAAGCAATGGAAAAACAGCATTATTCCTAAACATTACTTCTCAGGTTTCTTCCCTATTTACGGAACAAGATGAAGATGTATGTCATATCGAAATTACTAATAACTCCACTAAGATAAACGCAGAATTAAAGATGAACGTTGATAAGGCTGGCTATAATATAGAATTTTATAACGAGCATCTTAATATCGACGGATTAAGAAAAAATGGTTTCGAGATAAGACGGCGTGCAGAAGTAAGACACCTAACTCTTCAAAAAGAATCAATTGATAATTTTGTGTACGGAGAAGGACCGTCAGACATCTTTGAAAAACTGAACCGAGGTGAACTTATACCTCCTACTCCAGATGAAGGACTAGAATTCTTTGATGCTAAATTTGCCAATGTGGAGGAAGGTAATAACCAACCATTAGCAATACGAAAGGCCGTTAACAATAACGACATATTTCTTATTCAAGGTCCTCCGGGAACAGGAAAAACCTCTGTTATTGTAGAAATCATTAAGCAACTGGTCATCAATCGTGGCGAAAAGATCTTGGTATGTAGCCAAGCACATTCCGCTGTAAAGAACATCTACGATAGACTAAATAACGTTGATGAACGTATTAAGATTGGAAACATTGACGAGGAAGAAACAATGATTCCGGATGATCTGAAAGAACATCCGGAATTTCTAAAGAACAATGAGTTATTACTTAAAAATTTAGAGACCTGTGATTCAACGGAAGAAGTAAGTAAACAAGCAGAGAACAGCTATACATATAAATCAAGTACCAAAGATTTATTCAAGCAGAGACATGAATACATCTGTAGGTACTACACAGCTAATAAGCCTAATAGCACAATAGAATGGATAGAGATTCTTTCGGAGTTGCGTAAAGGGCTCATTGAATTAGATAATGATGCTAAAGTATTCAATAATGCCAGACATTACCAAGGTTTGAACGTTGTTATGGGTACCTGTATAGGTATTGGTATGAATACCGGCTTACAAAGAAGTGGAATAGTTTTTGATACAGTAATCATTGACGAAGCAGGCAAAGCGAACTTATCAGAAACGACCGTTCCTATGAAGTTGGGGCGTAAGTATATACTCGTGGGAGACAACAAACAGCTTCCTCCTTTTATAGATACGGAAGATATATCTGAATTTGTCGAGGAAAGCGGAAACAAGTCTCTTTATAAAAAGGATGTAGAAGATGCAATTAGTTCTTCACTATTTGAGGACTTCTTAGGAGACAGTAAGTTTCCTACGGAAAGTTCAATTCTTCTTAACTATCAGTATAGAATGAACCCTGATATAGGAGCTTATATTTCAGAACTGTTTTATGAAGAAGCTTTGAAAAATGGTAAAGGTACCGAAAAGCAAGTATGTAAATTGAGATCATTTTCTTCAGCTGTGACATTCATTGATACATCATCATTAAATAGAGAAAAAGCATATGAAAAAGGAAATTCTAAAGAAGGATGGTATAACCCTGAGGAAATATCAATCTTTAAGGAGAGACTCCTTCCTCGACTAGAAGAATTGATAGCAGAAGACTCCAATTTAAGTGTAGGTATTATTACTCCTTATCGGAAACAAAGAGCTCTTCTTATGAAAGAGGTCCGAGGTACATCTTTGGATAATTCAGTATATACAATTGATTCTATTCAAGGAAGCGAATTCGATATAGTAATACTTTCATTAGTAAGAGCATTCAATACTAGATATGGGAACAGAACGGTAGGCTTTCTTGATGATATGAGACGACTAAATGTAGCACTTAGTAGAGCTAAGAAGAAACTTATCATCATAGGAAATCTGGATACTCTATGTGATGAAAAAGCACATAGCAAAAAAGAAAGTAACCTTAGTATTGAACCAACCGAAGTATTTAAGAAGTTACGCCTTATACAAGATAGAACAGTTGAAAAGACATCTCTGGATATATTAATGCATGAGATTAAAAATAAGCGCTTGGAAAACGGAACAGTCTTTGAGAACTGTACGTGGAAATGGGCTGATCAATATGATACTTCAAAGATATATGTCAATTTTGACATTAATGGAATGATACACACTTTTCCAATGAAAACGGATAAAATCTTCCATCGTTATGGAGTAACTAATGATACAATTAAGGTGTCGTTTTTAGGAATTGCTGAAAATGGAAGAGCTATGTTTGAGTATATTCCCAATGTGAGCATATCTGAAATGGTAGAAGATGGTGCCCTCTCTAATGTGAAAGCAAGAATGCTTGAGTGGAGTGATGACGAAGAAAAGGATGAAGCACTTTTCGAATTTGAAGATGGTTCAGATTCTACGCTTGGAATTTTTAATAGAATAGGTCAAAAGCATATTCTATGGGATCTTCTTGAGAGTAAATACACTGGATTCATTCCTTTGTATATACGAGATAGAACTGCATCATTAGAGAAGAAACCTTATGAAGAATTTCAAGAAATACATAAAAAAGGAGACAGGGTAAGGATTAAGGTTATTGATGATACATGTTCGATGAACTATTATATCGTCAAATGCGGTGATGTCTATGGCAAAATAAATAAATACTATAAATATAGCTTGAAACGAAACCAAGAAGTAGAAGCAACTATTTATAGTATTTGTGGTCAAAGTATATCATTCAATGTAATGTAAGTATGAAAAAGGAAGATATTTTACAATATGTGGGAAGTAAAAATGGAAAAATTATCGGGTATTTTCAGGTACCTTTCCCAGTATATGTAGTCCATGTTGCTTATGACAGCGTGGATTCTGATCCGTTTTTCCCACTGTATAAGGCTATTCTTAGATACACAAAGAGTTGTCCTAAAATGGATAAAACACCTTATTTTGCAAACTTAATAGGATTTGAGAAAGAGCTTATCGATCAGTGTATTAAGCACCTTAAAGAAGATGGCATGATACGACTTACGATGGGTGATTATAAAGTAACAGATGATGCAGAACGTAAATATTTGACGGCTAATAGCAGACCTACTGTAAGGGTAACTGGTTCATTTCTTGTGGATGGAAAAAATCTAAAACTTCTTCCTGAATTCATTTATCAAAGCGATCGACGATGGTCGAACTGGGAGGTAAATGTATCAGCACACATGGCTATTGATTTAGCTATGAATGCTGCTCCAGGAAAGAAGGTTGTTCAATATTTGGGTAACTCTAATACATTGGAGATGCTTCATCTTGAAACTACCGGTAATAATTTTGAAGTACTTGAATTTGATAAAAAGTTTCTCTGTGGTGCCTATGCCGTTTTTTATCTCGATGAACAGAATCAATACCATAAAGATATTATATATGATGGGCACTTATTAACATGCGATGCTACTGGTTCTGCTAAAACCTATACCATTGAACTTAATAATAAAGGAAAAAGTTCAGATAAATGGGGGTTCACCCCCAATCTAGGTTATAATATATCAGATAGTGAGAAGATGGCAAGCGTTGCTGTATTTACTCAAAATGACGGCTGGTCAAAGATTCTATCTGAAAGATACAAAACAAATAACTTTGTTTTCCAAATTGAGACAGATGAAATCACTAAGCTTCCTTGTATCTATATCAATGATTCCCTCATAAGAACATCATCTTCACCACTAGATATTATAGAGGATGCCGCAAGGGGATACATTGACTTTCCGGTTAAGTCAAATGGTGTTATACGCATAAAGACCAAACATGAGATCCAATCATATATTGATTTTATTGATACCATCAAAGATTGGCATAGAGAGCCTGATAACAATGGTAAGGTAATTGCGTATAAGCTTAAACAATTGTTTAATAATTGGAGACAATTGATGGTTAGATTTAAGCTTTATGAGGATTTGGAGAAAATAGATTGTGATTGTTTCATCTTCAATAAGTAAAAGTTCATGATGCAGAAACTATATTATAATAGCCAAAAAAAATCCGAATTAACAAATCGAATTTTCGAACTAATTGGGAACGCAAAATCATATATCAAAACTGGGAACTTCTTCTTTCAGGATCCTAAATTGAATGAGGCTCTCATTATGGCCGCTGAGAGAGGTGTAGCTATATTCGTTATATCTAATCTTAGAGGAGACGAAGAGCGAGGGAAAAAGTATGTGAAAAGAGATAAAGAAGTTTCATCTGAAACAGATCCACACATTCCTCATCTACATGAGTTACATAGAAAAGGTATTCATGTACATCTTAGTAATGACTTGCATGCTAAATTCCTTATTGCAGATGGAGAGGAAGGACTTATTATGAGCGCAAACTATACACCAAACAGCCTTTATGGAAATCCGGAAAATGGTGTAGATATAATAGACAAAGAACTGGATGATTTGGAATATCTATTCGATGTATTATTCACGAATCAGGATATTGTGTTATCTGAAGATGGTGATAAGTATCGCTATCTTTTGACATCTAAGCCTATAGATAGCAATCTATTCAAAGACATAGGGAAGAAGAGTAAGTTGATTTTCACTGCAAAATCCAGTAAGAACAATCTTCAGAAATGTTCATACACAAGTATTTATACTACAATAGCGGAGGTTATAAACTCAGCGAAAGAATACCTTATTATGGTCTCTTGGTCATACAAAAGAATTAATGATCTACCGCTCATAAGAGACGCAGTACGAGCTGCAATAAAAAGAGGGGTTAACGTGACCGTTCTGTATAGCGATAAAATGAGTGAAGACAAACTAGCTGGAACAGAAAGAGAACTCCCGAAATTGGTAGGGAAAGAGAATGTAAAATCATGCTGTCACAAATTCCAGGCAAATCATTCAAAATGTGTTCTATCGGAGAAAAAGGGTGCCATGTTCACTGCAAACATAGATGGAGATTCTGGTTTATTATCAGGTTTTGAAATCGGATGTATTCTTTCTGACGAACAAAGAGAACAAGCTAATAATCGAATTAATCAGATTTTGAAAAATGGATAATAACTTTCAAGCCCACGTCATTGAGTGGAAAAAGATGAACCAAACAGGGCGTTTCGTTGAAGCACGTCAATATTATTTCGATGAACTATTTGATGAGGTGATAGAAAACTTTGAGAATAATTTAGTCTGGCCAATCGAGCCAGTCGATGTTTTATTGTCTGTACTTGGATTCACTCCAGAGCCTATCATATTAGCAGCAAGAGCTTTAAAGCCAAGAAAACACATTATACTTCATGATAAAGGTGTTACCTTCAATGAAGATAATATCAGATTCTTACCAAAGTTCTTACCAAATGGATATGAGAAAATAGAACTAAAGGATGAATCCTTCGGAACTATATATGATACATTAAAAGAACAAATGGCATTTAATGCAGGACGTAGTTATGCAATAAATATAACAGGTGGTAAGAAATCAATGGTTGCTTCAGCTGGTATATTTGCACGTGATTTTAATAGTTCTGTCATTTATGTAGATTACAATGATTACGATCCTAATCTGAGACGTCCTATACCTGGGAGTGAATATATGAATATTGTATATACACCTACTAGAGATTTACCTGAGATATTTCATCGATGAGTAGAGTTATTTATACGTTTCTATTTAATTAGAACTTGACAATATAAACTTCGTGAAGTAGCGTATCTTTTGCATAGATAAAAGTTTTTATGAATATCAAGTTGTTCCTCAAAAGAATAATATTGGGGTGGGATATTGTTTAATAGCAATATCTCGCTGATTTTTTCTGTTAAGCATAAGACTATTCCCATTGTTTTTTTTATTATATGCAGTAGAGTACAGAACATTAACAGTAACCACAAAGATACCTTTATAAAAATTGGGTCCAAAGCGATGAATTATTTTTATAACTCATTAATTATTAGAAACTATTTGGAAATTTTTAGATTCGTACGGACTATAATTATAAGAGTTTGAAAAGTATACTCTTCCGAACTCTTATAATAACATTTTCTGGATGATTTACTGTGCTAATTGTTTTTTTACATTGAGCATTGAATTCTTTAGACTGGCATTCATTACTCGGGCGTAATGTTGTGTCATTCGTGTAGAGGCATGCCCAAGCATAACCGATACGTCCTGTAGGGGGACATTGTTAGCGAGCGTAATGGTAGTTCCGAATGTATGCCGAGCAGTATGAGTGGTGATATTTTTCTTAATCCCGCAGAAATCTGCAATTTCTTTGAGATAGCTGTTCATTTTTTGATTGCAGGGAACCGGGAGACAGCATCTTTTTTTGATGCAGACAGGATTATTTTCATACTTCTTTAATATGGCAAGCGGAACGGGAAGTAGAGGGATATTACAGATTGAAGATGCTCTACGCCGGTGTACTAATTTGATTCTTCCTTTTCTGATCCACCAGTCCCCATTATTATCCTGCACCAAATCTTCTTTTCTAAGTGTGGACACATCGGCAAATGCCAGACCGGTGAATGAGGCAAAAATGAAAATATCCCGTACCAGAGCCAGCCGTGGTATAGTGAATTCTTTATTCATAATGGTCTGTAATTCGTCATATGTAAGGAATACAGGATCTGTTTCATCCTGTTCCATTTTATATCCGTAAAACGCATCTTTCTTCATCCATCCTTTAGCCAGTGCCATATTTGTGATCTTTTTGAAACATTTCATATAGCGGACAATGGTGTTACGGCACAAACCAGCTTCTGTTTTTAGATGCATATCAAAGGCTTTTATGAATTCCGGAGTGAGTTCATGGAAAGTAATATCTTCTTTGTCATAAAATGTGGGAATGGAATTTTCGAGTTTTTTCAGTACATTTTTGTAACGGTTGATGGTCACTGGTGCATAGTCAATATTCACAACTTTCTCCATCTCCTTGATTTCTTGTCGTATTGTTTCAAGCAGGGTACGCATTTCCGTATCCTTGCCGAATACACGTTTTAATATTAAGGAGGGAGTGGATATTGCCTGCTCCAGTATAAGTTCCTTATACTTTTCCAATGCTCGCGTGGCTAATTCAGATAAATAACTGTTGAGTTCATTGGAAGCCCGGTCTTTTCCTTTACTACATCCTTTGGCTGCGTTCCACAGTTTGAGAGGAACGCTTCTTTGGATTCGTGTTTCTTCGTATTGACCGTTAATTGTGATCCTCATTAGAATAGGTGCTTCACCATTTTTTAATAATTTCGTTTTGAGAACGAAAAACAGAATCTTCATTGTTCCTTGTTTCATAACTTTTTTTCTTTAAGTTGGTAAATACAATTAGTTATTCTGTCAACTTGAAAGATGAGTTGGAAGTCGGTAAAAAAGTTAAAATCGGTGGCTTTTTTGTAGACATGGTCTGAAAAACCACCGTTTTTTTTAGTTTTAAGATTCTCTTTGTTTTCCTTGATCTTATATTTGTCAGTAAATGAAGAATCTTTTTTGCTTTTCTTTTTCCGCTATTTCCATTACATTCAAGCAGGTATGCAAAAGTATGTTTTTGCTCCTAAAAATGATTAGCGCAAATTGTTGTAAATGAGTGAAATATAGTGCAAACGGTGGTTTTTTAAAGGGACTCTGAAAAAGCCACCGAATGGGACATTTCCAGATACTCGAATCGGCTGGAATTTGCGTATTGGAGTATAAAAGAAAACCCATTGAAATGACTGAATTTCAATGGGTTCTGAGAAATTACCGAATCGATAGTGGTGCCACCAGGAATCGAACCGGGGACACAAGGATTTTCAGTCCTTTGCTCTACCAACTGAGCTATGGCACCTTTCTCGTTTGCGGGTGCAAAGATAAGTATATTTTTTAATACCGCAATAACTTAAGGGGAAATTTTTACCAATTTCAGACTCGTAGAAATATAAATGCATTTTTGCTAGAATAAATATGTAGATAAACAGCTGTTTGTGCGACATATTTTATAAATTTACGGACTGAAACGATCAAAACAATATAAACACTCTATTACTATGTCATTATTGGCGATTATTGTTATAATAGTTTTGTTAGCTGCCTTCATTTATATGTGGGCAAAGTGTCAGTCACTCCAGAAAGAGGTGCATTTGAAAGAAAACAAAGAGAATGAACTTAAAAAGTTGGCTCTGGTTTTGCAGAACATCAATGCTTACTTTTTATTGATTGACAAAGATTTTGTAGTTTGTGATACCAATTATTATTCTTTGAACCATCTTCCAGTTCAGGTAGGTGGAGTTACAAAAAGAGTGGGGGATTTGCTGCATTGTAGAAATGCGATTGCAGCCGGTGAATGTGGTCAGCATGAACAATGCAAACTATGTTGTATCCGTGCGTCTATCGGTAAGGCTTTTTGCAAGAAAGCAAGTTTTAAAAATCTGGAAGCTTCCATGAAGTTATTGAGTGAGGATGAAACGAAAGTGACTCCTTGCGATGTATCGGTATCGGGTACTTATTTGAATATTCATGGCGAAGATTATATGGTGTTGACTGTTTATGATGTGACGGAGCTGAAAAATGCGCAAAGGCTACTGTCTATTGAAAGAGAACATTCTGTTTCTGCCGATAAATTGAAATCTGCCTTTATTGCTAATATGAGCCACGAGGTACGTACACCGCTAAATGCGATTGTCGGATTTTCGGGCTTGATGGTATCGGCTTCCAGTGAAGAGGAACGAAAAATGTATGCTGATGTTATTGCAGAGAATAATGAACGCTTGTTGCGCCTGGTGAATGATATTTTTGATCTTTCTCAAATAGAATCGGGAACAGTAGATTTTGTTTATACAGATTTTGATGCCAATGATTTACTAAGAGAGTTGGAGGGAATTTTTAAAACGAAATTGAATAACTCGTCGGTGGAATTGGTTTGTGAGGCACACATACAACCTATAATGATGTATTCGGAGCGGGAACGTATCATTCAGGTATTGTCCAACCTATTACATAATGCAATGAAATTCACCGAATCGGGTGAAATTCGTTTTAGTTGTAGCCAGAAAGGAACGGAAGAAGTTTGTTTTGTTGTGTCCGATACAGGCATTGGCATACCGGAAGAGGAACAGAAAAAAATATTCTCACGTTTCATAAAACTCGATCGTGAAATGCAGGGGACAGGACTTGGGCTGACTCTTTCACAAACGATCCTCCAAAATCTGGGTGGAAGTCTCGAACTTGATTCGGAAATTAACCGGGGATCTACTTTCAGCTTTGTGTTGCCACGGGTGATAAAGCCGGAACGGATAAAGCCACAGGCAATAAAATAAGATTCTTCAATCGACAGGTATTGTATCGATTAAATGATGGGGAACATACTTCTAAATAAGAAGGCTGGAGAAAATCCCCTAAAATAAATCACCCTCACTACAACCGTGGAGTGCATCCCAAAGGTTTTATAACTGACTTTAGGGGAGCACTTCACTGTAGTGAGGGTAATTTTATAAGTTCAAGGCTGTTTGAATAACCTCTTACTTTTTTGTGAACAGGATGGACACTTAGTCTTTACGACTTAGGTGCATCCTTATCTTTGTCTCCGGTTCCCGGAGATGCTTTGCCGGAAGTAGAATTTCCACTGGATGTAGCAGAACTGCTGTTTGATGGAGTAGCACCGGAGGCGGTGGCACCAGAGGATGCCGCATCAGAAACTGCTGCATTAGGAGCGGTTGCACCGGGCTTAGCTGTACTTGTCCCGGTTGCGCCTCCTGTATGTACAGAAGTTGCGGTAGGACGGGCAGCATTAGTGTTATTTGCACTGACATTGACAGTGGCTGGTTGAGCTTGAACTTCCCAGTGGAACGGTTCGAAATTGGAGTTAGGATCTACCCAAGACGGTTTCTTGGAAGCGTAGATAATAAACGGAGCAACAACAACGATAATAGCACCGATAATCAGTACGGAGAACCAAACGGTGTTGCTACCTGTAGAGATCTGGCTGGGCGGGATGAAGCTGAGGATAAAGGCAAGCAATGATCCGCAGAAACCAAGGCCACCGACAAACCACATCAGACCGTTGCCGGATTTACCGATACGGAACGGACGGTTGAGTTTCTTCATCTTATAACGCAATGCGATAGCTCCGGAGAACATCAACAAGTACATAATCAGATAAAGAATAACTGTCAGCTGTGACAGAATCTGATAGAAGCTCTGTACGGACGGCATAACGACGAACAACAGGCTTAATACAGTTACGGCGATACCTTGTACGAACAGGATATTCTTCTGTACACCCAGTTTGTTTGTTTTCTGGAAGAACGGAGGCATATATCCGGCTTTGCCTACGGCAAATATACCTTTTGACGGACCGGCAACCCATGTTAATACACCGGCCAGTACACCAAATGCAAGGGCGACGGCAATGATTGGTGACAACCAGGAAGCATGGATATACTTGAAATAGTTGTCGAAACCGACAAGCAGACTTTGAGTCAGGTTGATATCTTTTGCAGGGATAATCACACCTAATGCAAAAGTACCCAAAACGAAGATCAACACTGTGATAAGTGCACCGATGAATACGGCTTTCGGATAATTTTTAGAAGGATTCTCTACGTCTTTTACGTGGATACCCCCCATTTCCATACCGGCATAAAACAAGAAGATACTGGCAGCAAGAACGACATTGTCAAAGTTGGTAAAGTCGGGGAAGAAGCTGCTATTGAAATCCATATTGGAATGTCCGCCGCTTGCCAGATAAATGATTCCCAAGATAATCAGCAGGGCAGCCGGGATAATTGTACCGACCATACCACCGACTTTGGCAACTTTACCTACCCAGCTCATACCTTTCAGGGAAATGAAAGTAGCCAGCCAGTAGATGATAAGTACTACGACGAGCGTATAATACTTATTGTTTGCCAGTGACATGTCATGTACGTCATTCATTCCGATGAAAGCGATAGATACGGCACCAAACGTTAACACTGTCGGATACCAGATCGTACTTTCGATCCATTGTACCCAAATGGCGAGGAATCCCAGCTTTTTGCCGTAGGCTTCGCCTACCCACCGGAACACACCACCCTGTTTATCCTGAAACATCGCCGCCAACTCGGCTGCAACGAGCGATGTAGGGATTAGAAAGACAATAGCTGCAAAAAGATAATAGAAGGCCGAACTCATTCCATATACGGCCTCGGCTGGTAGTCCACGCAAGGATACTACTGCCGTAACATTCATGATAGCCAGGGTAAACACGCCTAGCTTCACTGCATTTTTAATATTCGCCATAAGTTAAGGTTTTAAGTGAAAAATATTTTAAAGTCAGTGTTATAACAACATTTTGCGTGAGATGTTTCCGCAATCTCTTTCAAAGTTCGTTAATTAACATCCCCGAAATGGGAGATTGTAATCCCGGATTTACTTCTTCCGAAACAATCGCTTTCTTCGATTGTTTCTAAACCATCTAAATAATATATGAATCATTTTATTATAAACTAAGTAGTTATGAAATCAGCGCTTTCAGATTTTATTTCCGGGAAAAAGGGAATCTATGGTATTCTTCACATTATTATATTAATAATGTCCCTATTCCTGGTTATCAGTATCTCGGTGGATACTTTTAAGGGAATTCCGTTTTATACACAGTCTTCGTACATGAAAGTACAGCTATTTATCTGTCTTTGGTTTCTTTTTGATTTTGTATTGGAGTTCTTTCTGGCAAAACATAAGGGACGTTATTTGCGGACGCATTTTATCTTTTTATTGGTGGCGATTCCTTATCAGAATATTATCGCTTATTATGGGTGGACATTTTCGGATGAGATCACCTATCTGCTCCGTTTCATTCCTTTATTGAGAGGAGGATATGCACTTGCCATTGTGGTCGGCTGGTTGACTTACAACCGGGCTTCGAGCTTGTTTGTTTCTTACCTGACGATGTTGCTGGCAACAGTCTATTTTTCCAGTCTGGCATTTTTTGTGTTGGAGCATCGGGTGAATCCTTTGGTGAATGGTTATGGAGATGCTTTGTGGTGGGCTTTCATGGATGTCACTACCGTCGGCTCGAATATCATAGCGCAGACGGTGACCGGACGTGTACTTTCCGTTTTGTTGGCTGCTTTAGGCATGATGATGTTTCCTATCTTTACGGTTTATATAACCAATCTGATTCAGCAATCCAACAAACGTAGAAAACAATATTACGAGGAGGAGGAACAACAGAAAAAGGCTTCCGCACAAAAAGAATTGGTGGAAAAAGCAGCCGTGCAAAAAGCAAGTACATAATAATGTGCTTGCGGATAAGGGCAAGAACAATAGTATTCGTTACTAAATGAATGAACTCCACCTTGTCCCCCCCCAAAAAAAAAAAGGTATGGGGAATAGAAAAAGGTTACTATCGGGAGATAGTAACCTTTACCTTTCTTATAAAAGAGATAGAGAGAGTTTTTAGTCAACAACGGTGATGTGGTTGTTGCTAAATACATTCAATTCCAGCTTGTTCATGATGTATTGAATAGCTAACTGCGCTTTCACGGAGTTGCCCGAACCATCCAAAGGAGGAGCAAATGCGGCAATACCGAACTGTCCGGGCAGAACACCCATCACACCGCCACCTACACCTGTTTTAGCAGGAATACCGGAAGTATACATCCAGTCGCCGGTATGTTCGTAGAAACCTACTGCGGCAATCATGGCAGTGATCTTGGGAGCTAGTGCGGCATCAAAAACCTCTTTTTTAGTCACAGGGTTCACACCACCGTTGGCGATTGTACCAGCTGCAATGGAAAGCTGCAATGCGGTAACTCCCAATGAGCATTGGCGGGTGTAAAGGTCTAATGACATATCCGGGTCATCATAAATCCGGTTGTAATTCTTCAGCAGCCATGCGATAGAACGGTTGTTGAAGTTGGTGTCCGATTCAGATTTGTACAATTCATCAATCAGTTGCGGGGCACTTCCGCATAGGTCTGTCACATTTCCTACGATGGCCTCCCATTTCCCGGCAGAGTCTCCGATAGGTTTCACCATGCTGCAGGCAGAAATGGCTCCGGCGTTTACCAGCGGAGTAGACGGATGGTCGTTCTCCAGCAAGATAGCGATGATTGAATTGAAGGGCAAGCCTGTTGCGTCCGCTCCAATCTTGTCCAGGATTTCTTTAGCACCGTATTGGCGCAGTGCCAGGATAGCCGTATGCACTTTGGATACGGATTCTATACCGAAGCGATAGTTAGTGTCTCCCACATGGATGGTCTGCCCGTTGAGCAGGCAGACACTGATTCCAAAGAGATCCTTGTTGACATTTGCCAGATAAGGAATATAGTCGGCATTCTTGCCGCCGGTATTGGTCTTTACCTGATCGTATGCCTCCTGTACCACTTCTTTCAATTGAGCGAGTGTTACTTTTTTATCCATAGATCCTTTTATTTTTTTACGGTTTTACGGCGACCACCATGGTTGAACATCTTGGCTTCTACCGGAAGATTCTTTTCTTGAGCCATGCGGGTAGGAGTCGGATATTCCAGTTTTTCCAGTTCGGCGATGGCATTGTTGATGTCGCCCAGAAGCATATCTGCCATGTCGCGGCTGAATCCCTGGCGAACAACGACACGCATCACTACATAATCTTCCAGTTTAGAAGGCAATGTGTAAGCAGGAACCATCCAACCGTGTTGAGACAATTTGTCTTGCAAATCATACAAAGTCCATTTGGCGTTCTTTGCATATTCCGGTTTCATATACCAGATGAATAGTGGGTTCACGACATCTTCGGAGTAGTTGACGAATGGAACCATCTTAGCTATTTCGCTATGGATATATTTGGCTATTTGCAGAGAGTTGTACTGCACTTCTTTGTAACCCTGGAATCCTAAACGGATGAATTGATAATATTGTCCCAGAATTTGTGCGGCCGGACGAGAGAAGTTCAAACCTACCTGTGTAATGTTGGCTCCCAGATAATTGACGCTGAATGACATTTCTTCGGGCAGATATTCTTTGCCTTTCCAACAAACCCATCCGAGTCCCGGATATACCAAACCAAACTTGTGGCCCGATACACTGATAGAAAGTACCCATTTCAAACGGAAGTCCCATTTCTTTTCCGGATACAGGAACGGAAGGATGAAACCACCACTGGCGGCATCTACGTGGATAGGAATGTCATAACCGGTCTTGGCATTGTAAGCATCCAGAGCTTTGTCCAATGCTTCGACATCATCATTCAGTCCAGTCCATGTAACACCTTGAATCGGTACGATACAGATGGTGTTTTCATCACACATTTTCAGAGCTTCTTCGGGGTCAAGAGTGGTTTTTTCAAGTGTCAAAGGCACTTCACGCATTTCGATCTGCCACAACTGTGCAAACTTTTCCCAAACAACCTGGAAACCTGTAGAAATAACAAAGTTTGGTTTATCAAACGGTTTGCCCTGTGCTTGTCTTTTCTTACGCCAACGCAACCAGGCAGCTACACCACCCAACATACATGCTTCTGAAGAACCGATAGCCAAAGCACCTGTTTTCCAAGTCTCTTTTTCAGGAGAGTTCCACAAGTTGGCAACGATGTTGATACATTTGCCGTTCATCACAGCGATACGCGGATATTCTGTTTCATCAATGTAGTTGATGTTGATGGCCTCATTCATCAGCTTGGTAGCATATTCGTCCATATAAGTGGTAACGAAAGTAGCCAGATTCAAACGGGGCTGAGTTTGAGCAAATGTTTCATCTTTCACCATTTGATAGGCGACTTCAGGAGTAGTAGGTCCATCAGGTATTTTCTCTACCGGAGAGGGTTGTAACATTCTGTCTGAACCAAATACATCGGTTTTTGCATCACCTTTTCTGAAATTTAAATCTTCCATACTAATTTGTTTTTTTTTAAAGGTTTAGGGCGATGGGGATTTTCCCCGTCGAATTTCCCACAACAACAGCAGATAGGTTTGAAAGTTTCCGGCTTTTACATTATTTGGCGTTTATTAAGGGGCGGGTTTTCCTGTATGGAAGAGCTTCCCGGCACATCGGCAGTTGTTGCTTTGACTTCCTCCTAACAAAGGAACATTCTCACCGTAATGAGAAAAAATTCTCACTGCGATGAGAAATTATTCTCATTACTATGAGAATTTTTTCTCAAAGGGATGAGCATGGTTTGAGAATAGAATCCTGCTCGTAGCACCTTGTAGCATCATAATCCACTGATAACGGTTGACTGTTTTTTTATCTTATTCCTGAATTTTATTGATTCAAAGAATGGTTTTGATGCTTTTAAAGCAATAAAGTCCGGATATACGTCTTTTGAACTTTATAAGAAGACTATTGTTTTCTTCAAACCTAAACTTTTAACGAATAAGCATTATGAAGATACAGACGGGACGGGGAACAATTCCCCTTATTACTTTAATTGCTATCTGGTCTATTTCGGCATTGACTTCATTGCCGGGACTAGCTGTTTCACCTATATTGGGTGATCTTACGAAGATATTTCCGAAAGCTACGGATTTGGACATACAGATGTTGACTTCGCTACCATCACTGCTCATTATTCCTTTTATATTGCTGGGGGGGAAACTGACAGAGAAAGTCGATTATGTCCGTGTATTAAAGGTCGGACTCTGGCTTTTTGCCGCGAGCGGCATTTTGTATCTGATTTCCAATCGAATGTGGCAATTAATTGTGGTAAGTGCTTTGCTCGGTATCGGTTCCGGTTTGATTATCCCTTTATCTACCGGATTGGTTTCCAGATACTTTGTAGGAACCTATCGGGTGAAACAGTTCGGATTAAGCTCCGCTATTACTAATTTCACGTTAGTGATAGCAACTGCCGTAACGGGCTATCTTGCAGAAGTCAGCTGGCATCTGCCTTTCCTTGTCTATCTTCTCCCATTGATTTCCATTCTGCTGGTAGGACATTTGAAAGAAGACCGGACGGGAGAAGTCGCTTATACACCCTCTCCTTCCTCTTCTGCAGATACTACAAAAGACAACGAAGCCTCCGAACAATCTACTTCCATAGATATAGGAGGCAGTAAATACGGTATTCACATCAAACATCTGATAGAGTTGATGCTCTTTTATGGGGTGATAACCTATATTGTGGTAGTAGTGATTTTCAATCTGCCTTTCTTAATGGAGAAGCATCACTTTTCCAGTGGTAATTCAGGATTGATGATTTCGCTCTTCTTTCTGGCTATCACCGCTCCGGGTTTCTGTCTGGATAAGATCGTAGCCCTGCTGAAAGGACGTACGAAAGCATACAGCCTGCTGTCAATAGCGTTGGGACTGCTATTAATCTGGATAGCTCCAATCGAATGGCTGATTATTCCCGGATGTATCCTGGTTGGTTTGGGATATGGCATTATTCAGCCTATGCTTTATGATAAGACCACGCAGACTGCCTTACCGCAAAAGACTACCTTGGCTTTGGCATTTGTGATGATGATGAATTATCTGGCTATCTTGCTTTATCCCTTTATTGTCGATTTTTTCCAGTGGATATTCCATACCCAATCACAGGAGTTTCCTTTTATCTTTAATCTTCTGATAACTATTGTCACTCTTTTCTGGGCATATCGGCGCCGTAATACCTTTTTGTTTAACGACCAATTGAAATAAAAAAATGAAGAATAAGAAACTGGAGGCCAATCTTAGCATGGCTGTCTCGAAAGTATTTAGCGGTTTAAATATGAATGCCTTAAAGTATCTTCTGCCTTTGTGGATGAGTCCATTGACGGGAGCCGCGCTTCGTTGCACATTTGCGGCGGCGGCTTTTTGGGTGATCGGGTGGTTTATGCCTCCGGAGAAATCGTCAGCCAGAGATAAATGGCTCCTCTTTCTGTTGGGGGCTTTGGGACTTTACGGTTTTATGTTTCTCTATCTGTCCGGATTGAGTAAAACAACTCCTGTTTCCAGTTCCATTTTTACCAGTCTCCAGCCTATTTGGGTTTTTCTAATGATGATATTCTTTTATAAGGAGAAGGCGGGCGCTAAAAAAATAATAGGAATTTCTATCGGTCTGATAGGAGCGTTGGTTTGCATCTTAACCCAGCAAAGCGATGATTTGGCCTCTGATGCTTTTATGGGGAATATGCTTTGTCTTCTTAGTTCTGTGGTGTATGCTGTCTATCTGATTCTTAGTCAGCGCATCCTCACGGCCATTGGAGCAATAACGATGTTGCGATATACCTTTTCCGGTGCTGCCGTGTCTGCCATTATAGTCACATTTATTACTGGATTTGATGCCCCGGTATTCTCCATGCCGTTCCATTGGACACCTTTCCTTATTCTGATGTTCGTATTGATTTTCCCTACCACTATCAGTTATATGCTGCTGCCTGTCGGTTTGAAATATCTGAAGACAACGGTCGTCGCTATCTACGGTTATCTGATTCTGATTGTGGCGACTATTACCTCCCTTGCTCTCGGACAAGACCGTTTTAGCTGGACGCAGACGTTTGCAATCATTTTTATCTGTATTGGAGTTTATCTGGTTGAAGTAGCCGAAAGTAAAGAATAGTAAAGAAAAAAGGCATTCCATCACGGAATGCCTTTCATTATTTCATCATCATGTTTTATAGAGAGGAGTTGATTGCTTGTGCTATGGACTTGAATTCCTCGTCCGACAATTTCAGTTTCGGATTCGAAAACAGCATATCCGATTCCTTTTGAATAGGAATTAAATGAATATGTGCATGAGGCACTTCCAGTCCGATAACAGCCTCACCTACCTTTCGGCAAGGGAATGCTTTCTCAATGGCACGGGCTACTTGCTTTGCAAACACATGCATAGCAGCCAGGTCTTCATCGCTCAAATCGAAAATATAGTCTACTTCCTGTTTGGGCACTACCAATGTATGTCCCTTTACCAACGGATTGATATCGAGAAAAGCAAAAAACTTTTCGTTTTCCGCTACCTTGTAGCAGGGTATCTCGCCTGCGATGATTCTACTGAATATTGTTGCCATAACTTTTATTGATAAATTAAGGCAAGCCCCACACGGAGACCTGCCTTTACGTTAAATTGATATGTTTACTACTTCCAGTGCAATTTTACCTTGTGGAACAGTGATTTCTGCTACATCACCCACTTTCTTGCCAAGCAGACCTTGTGCAATCGGGGTATTAACGGAAATCTTTCCTTCCTTCAGGTTAGCTTCACTTTCTGAAACGATGGTATAAATCATCTTCATGCCATTCTTTACATTCTTCAGTTCCACCTTATTTAAAATCTGTACGGAATCTGTTTTCAATTTAGATTCATCGATGATTTTTGCATCTGCAATGGTAGCTTTCAATTTGTTGATACGCATTTCGAGCATACCTTGCGCTTCTTTTGCTGCATCGTATTCAGCGTTTTCAGACAAGTCTCCTTTATCTCTGGCTTCGGCTATTGCCGCAGAGATCTTCGGGCGTTCCACTGTTTCCAGTTCCTTCAGTTCCGCCATCAGTTTTTTGTAACCTTCTTCTGACATATAAGCCATGATGTTTTCCTCCTTTAATTGTTTTAAATGGTCATATAAACAAAAAAGAATTCCAACATGAGCCATGTTGGAACCCTCTTTTCATTATTTCTTTGCAAAGATAGCTTTTTATGTGATACGTGTCAAGTGAAAAAAGATGCTATGTAACATATTTAAAAGAAATATGCTAAATTATAACAACTTAGAGTAATGACTTGACAGCTGCTTCCAAATCCTTAATATCTTCGCCACGAAGCTTCAATTCGTTGTTACGATTAATCAAAAAGATAGATGGAACCTGACGAACATTATATACAGCTACGTTGGTAGAGTAAACTCCGTTTCCATCGCGCACACAGACCCATGGAAGGTTGTCTGCCGCTGTTTTCCAGTAGTGTTCGTCCGCGTCGAGAGATACCTGGTATATTTCCAGTCCTTCTTTAGCGTATGTATTATATAGTTCGCGAAGCATCAGGTTGTGAGGAGCTCCGGCAGGTGACTGGAACACAGAGAAATCAAGCAAAACGACTTTGCCTTTCAGGTCGGTCAGCTTGCGCACATTTCCTTTCACATCACGCAAGGCAATGTCGATGATGCCGGTTTCTACGATCTTATCCTGTGGAATTTCCAGTGCTTTCGTTTGCGGTTGGCGCGTGTTCTTCATTCCTTTGATTACAATATTATAAAGGTTTTTGGAACGTACCGCATGAGGGAACGAGTTGTTGAGGCTCGTAGCAACAGCAGCGAAACATTTCACATCGTCTTTATTGTTCAACGGATCGAATATCAGATAATTATTGAGCTTCTGGAACAGGGCAAAGTAAGCCGCAGCCGTGTTGGGAGCAGCGAAAATATAGTTCACCTTGACATCTTCCTTATAGTTGTTGAGCAATGTTGCCAAGCTATCTTCGAACACATCGTGCCCTATCCTGTTGCTGCGCAAGGATGCCAGCAAATCGTCCACCTCTTTTTGAAGGCGGATCTGCTTCAACGTCAGTTCTTTGATTTTATTGCTGTTTTCCGAACCTTCCACCGCATAAGCAGTAGAGAAGTCCACATACGGAGCTTTGATCTGGATCGTTTCGATAGAATCTACAGAAAAATTGATGATTTTGTCGTCAATCCGCAAACGGTAAAATTCGGGTGACTCAGGACGAGGCTGCTTGAAACTGAATGTGCCTTCCCCTTTCAGCTTTACTGAATCGAGCGGAACAATACCTTCCAGACCGGAAGCTTCGAGATAAAGCATTTTACCGTCGGCTCCTGATACATCCCCGTTCACCTGGAATTTAGGGCCGGAACTACAAGCAGTAATAGTAAGTGCGGCGAGCGCTGCAAAAGTAACCTTTTTCATATAGTGTGTGTTATTAACGAGATGCAAATATACTTCTTTTCGAGATTAGTCAAAGCATTTTGCTGTGTTCTTCATCCTAATTTTGAAAAAAAATCAGTTCACCACTAACTTTTTACCTCATTCCCACCTGATTACCACGATAAATGTATATCTTTGCAGGAATTTTGAAAGAAAAAGTATAGATAAAACAATTTTTATGATTAACCCAATTGTTAAGACAATCGAGTTACCTGATGGAAGAACCATCACACTCGAGACGGGAAAGTTGGCAAAACAGGCAGACGGTTCTGTAATGCTCCGCATGGGAAATACCATGTTGTTAGCTACTGTTTGTGCCGCTAAAGATGCAGTTCCCGGAACAGATTTTATGCCTTTACAGGTAGAGTACAAAGAAAAATTTGCGGCATTCGGCCGTTTCCCCGGTGGTTTCACCAAGCGAGAAGGTAGAGCTTCTGATTATGAGATTTTGACTTGCCGTCTTGTCGACCGTGCTCTCCGTCCTTTATTCCCCGATAATTATCACGCAGAGGTATATGTAAACATCATCCTCTTTTCTGCTGATGGTGTGGATATGCCGGATGCATTGGCAGGACTTGCCGCTTCTGCAGCACTTGCCGTTTCAGATATTCCTTTCAACGGACCGATTTCTGAAGTACGTGTAGCACGTATCGACGGTCAGTTCGTTATCAATCCTACTTTTGAACAACTGGAAAAAGCTGATATGGATCTGATGGTAGCCGCTACTTATGAGAATATCATGATGGTAGAAGGTGAAATGCACGAAGTATCCGAAGCTGAATTGCTGGAAGCAATGAAAGTAGCTCATGAAGCTATCAAGGTTCATTGTAAAGCTCAGATGGAGTTGACTGAAGAGGTTGGAAAAACAGTGAAACGTGAATACAACCATGAAGTGAACGACGAAGATTTGCGCAAGGCTGTTCGTGAAGCATGTTACGAAAAAGCTTATGCTGTTGCCGCTTCCGGAAACAATAACAAACACGAACGTTTTGCTGCTTTCGAAGCTATCCGTGAAGAATTTAAAGCTCAATTCTCTGAAGAAGAGTTGGACGAAAAGGGTGCGTTGATCGACCGCTACTACCACGATGTAGAAAAAGAAGCAATGCGCCGTTCTATCCTTGACGAAGGTAAGCGTTTGGATGGTCGTAAGACTACTGAAATCCGCCCGATCTGGTGTGAGGTTGGTCCTCTGCCTGGTCCTCACGGATCTGCTATCTTTACTCGTGGTGAAACACAATCACTGACTTCCGTTACTCTGGGTACCAAACTGGATGAGAAGATCATTGACGATGTTTTGGAACACGGAAAAGAACGTTTCTTGTTACATTATAATTTCCCTCCTTTCTCTACAGGCGAAGCAAAAGCACAACGTGGTGTAGGCCGTCGCGAAATCGGTCACGGTCACTTGGCTTGGCGTGCTTTGAAAGGACAGATTCCTGCTGACTATCCGTATGTAGTACGTGTGGTTTCAGATATTCTCGAATCTAACGGTTCTTCTTCTATGGCTACTGTATGTGCCGGAACATTGGCATTGATGGATGCTGGTGTGAAGATCAAGAAACCGGTATCAGGTATCGCTATGGGATTGATTAAGAATCCGGGCGAAGAGAAATATGCTGTATTGTCTGATATTCTGGGTGACGAAGACCACTTGGGTGATATGGACTTCAAAGTAACAGGAACAAAAGATGGTATTACGGCTACTCAGATGGATATCAAGGTAGACGGTCTGTCTTACGAAATTCTGGAACGTGCTTTGAATCAGGCAAAAGAAGGACGTATGCACATCCTGGGTAAGATTACTGAAACAATCGCTGAACCACGTGCCGACCTGAAAGAACATGCTCCACGCATTGAAACGATGACAATTCCTAAAGAATTTATCGGTGCTGTGATCGGTCCTGGTGGAAAGATCATCCAAGGTATGCAGGAAGAAACAGGTGCTGTGATTACTATCGAAGAAATTGATGGTATGGGACGCATCGAAGTTTCCGGAACAAACAAAAAATGTATTGATAATGCAATGCGCATGATTAAAGCAATCGTTGCTGTTCCTGAAGTGGGCGAAGTTTATAAAGGTAAAGTTCGTTCTATTATGCCTTATGGTGCATTCATCGAATTCTTGCCGGGCAAGGATGGTTTGCTGCACATCTCTGAAATTGATTGGAAGCGTCTGGAAACAGTAGAAGAAGCCGGAATTAAGGAAGGTGATGAGATTGAAGTAAAACTGATTGATGTTGACCAGAAAACTGGTAAATTCAAACTCTCAAGAAAAGTGTTGATGCCAAGACCGGAAAAGAAATAAAAGAGTCATATCTTCTATATAATGAATAGTCTGAAAACTTAGTTTTCAGACTATTTTTTTTAATTCCACTTCTCAGAAAGTATAGTATCAATGAGGTGATACCCTCCCCTTGAAGCGTGATTGTTCAAGGGCTTTTTTGTATATGGATGTATAGGGATCTATTCGTTGCGAATTTCGAATATCGAAACTTGGGTTTTACGGATTTTGTGAAATCCGCAAATGCTGATGCGCTGTCAATACGCTTTTTGCATTTTACAATGTATGTGCCTTTGATTTGCATAATCAGTTGTTATTCAATACGTTTATTGCTTATATCAGAAATGGATATAATTCATAGAGTTACGCGAATTCACGATATTTGCATATTGAGAATAGAGAGAGAATTTGATGTTGTGTAAAAGGAAACAATGAATGATGAAGAGTGGAAATAGAATATATAGAAATTGGCTTTATGCGTTATTGCTGATTGTCTTTTCTTCTTGTATAGATGAAACTTTCACCGAGAATACTGTGGAAGGGACATTTCTGACAGTGAGAGGGATAACACCTCTGGGAGCAACCACACACGAGGGTACTCCGGAAGACCGAGTAGTGCGCACCCTGCGTATTCTGGCATTTGACCGGACGACTGGAAATAAGATTAGTAATGTATCTTATGCTGCATCAACAGGAGATATCATTCGGCATCCTATTGATCCGGGAACGTATGATTTTGTGTTTTTGGCCAATGAACCTCCTCATATACCGGTTAAAACCAAGTTGGAAGCTATTGGTAATTACAGTGATTTGAATCATATTGCTTATCCGGCAAGTTTTTTCTCATCGGAGCAACTCATCCCGATGATGCAGGAGATAAAGAATGTAACCGTACTTTCCAATGGTCAGGGGGCCACACTGGAAAATGGTACGACAGTGTCCATGCTACTATTGGCTTTGGAACGACTTGGAGTGAGGGTAGATGTTGAACTGAAAGCAGTGGATGACTTGAATAGTGTTTTTAAAGGAGTAATATTCAGTAATATCCCCAATCTCGTTCCCTTGACGGCAGGTTATGATGGTCCGGCTATTGAACGGAATGTGGTACGTAAGTTTACCTTAACCGACGATGGGGGGTATTTTGCTGACGGCACTGCTACCGCCGAATGGGGATGGGGCAAGAAAGTCAACCGTATTATCTTGCCGGCAAGCGAACCGGCATCTGTCAATGACGAAGATGAGGCTGTGATTTTCACCGTTGATATGGTAGATAATTATAGTCCGTCTTGCGAATTGAAGATAAATTCGAGTCCGGTGAATTATAGTTTGCCTAAAAATACGAAGCTCGACTTGACAGGATATATACAAGACCCATTGCAGGTGAATATAATAGCATCGAAGTGGGAAGATGTGGATGAAGATTGGGACATAGTAGGTGTCAAAGTCTTGAATGTATCGACTTTGGAAACCGGTATTACCGATTTTAATGGGGCGCGGATCTCTTTCAGTTCCAATATGCCGATAGTGAAAGTGTTACCCGAATTGTATGTGGGTGCTACGGGAACTACTAAGGCCGAAACAGAAAAGATATTTAATGACCTTGTATTAAAGTCTAATGATGCCAAAGATAATGGGGCGACGATCACATACGCCACTTCCCGTTTTCTGTACACCTATGATAAAACATCTCAAACCGGTACAGGATATATGGATGTGTTGCTTGATGAACAGAATGTGAAGGGTGCACGGGAAACTTATCGGATTGTTTTGTCTGTTGAAGACGAAGACGGTGGCAAACTGCAAAGAGAAATAAAAGTCAATACAGTTCAAGACGGAAAACGTTTTGCATTTAATGCATACGGAACTGGGTACATAGGTGCTTTTTTTAGAGATGATGAGGTTGGTGAAAGAATTATTTCCGGACAGCAGGCTAGGATAGCGGGAGCAAGCGAGCGTCCGGAAGATTTGGGAGCAATTTCTCCTTGGAAGGCGACTGTGGAATCCGGTGATTTTGTAGTCTTGAGTTCTACTCCAAGCTTCGACCCTCGTGTCGGAATGGATGATCCGGGGAATCCAGAACACTATCAGGTGCTCCCTAATGCATATAAAGGAGAGGGAGGAACCTATGTGGAAGGTAGGGGACGTGTCTATTTTCGTATTGGTGTAAAAGGGAAAAATACGGGAACAACTCCAAGGTATGCCAGAGTTAAAATTGAACGTTATGGAGGTAGATGGGGGACAGGGGACAATCAAGTGTGGTACAGTGCAGAATATCTGTATGTCCGGCAGGGGGAAGAGCCCGATTATATTATGAGGCCGGGAACTGCAGACCCTATATCTAAAGGGCCATTGCAAGGTAAATCCCGTGATTATGCTCGTAAAATATCACCTTATAATCTGACCTCTCCGGCCTATTATAACGGTAGTAATGCCCTGTATACTCCGGTGGATCATAAGCAGGCAAAGTTTGTAAAGTATCCAAGTCAGGCTGGGGCTTTCTTTCAATGGGGACTTCCCAAGAAGGCGAATCAGGATTATTTCCGGTTAGCTTATCATCCTACTGCCCTCACTGTAGACCATTGGATTAAAGATATACAGTTCCTCAATGAAACGTATAAGCTGTTTTTACCGGTATGGGGAGCGGCTCCTTCATCACCGGAAATTATATATGATTATGGATACACAGAGGTTTTTGAATCTTGTCCTGAAGGATATCACCGCCCGTCGGATGGGTATATTGATAGAGTCTCTTATAACGGACCGTATCCCAATAATTTGGATCAGAATGGCGATCATGTCATTGTTGATACCGATAAAAATGTCATAAAGGCAAATTTGGTGGATTATAGCGATGATATAGCTTTTTCCGAGTTGCGGCAATCTTTATTTATAAATCCATTAAGTGGAGATGCCGGTTTGAATTCGAATATTGGAGGATATGATGGTTCGGCGGGAGTGGGTGGAATTAAGGTAGACCGATATCAGAACTTTTGGAAGGATAGAAATAGTACAAGTGAAGCACAAGAACATATGAAATTCTCTATAGGTTTTTATGCTGATGGTTTCTTTGACCGCCGACCTGTCAAAATGGGATCGGGTGACGGGAATTATCCTTATTGTGTTTCATCGGAGAATGCGCAGGCTGCGTATATGGGAATTCTGGTCTATAATGAGTCGAATGGTGCTTCTGTTTTCTTTCCTTCGGCGGGAAGACGTCGTAATCAGAATAGTAGTCTGGAGTATGCTGGGCAGACAGGTTATTACCATACCTCTTCCATAGCTGCATCGTCTGCCGAAGATCCTCATGCTGTATGGAGTATGTTTTTGGGTAAATGGCCGAATCCGGGACTTATGTATCAGTTGCCGACATTTGGGCAGTCTATCCGCTGTGTTAAAAATGAAACATCGGGTACGAGATAACCCACAGTATATTCTAATCTGACTCTGACTTAATTTATTGCTTTGGTTAAGCCGAGTCTGTTTTTCTTTGCATTTAATCCCGTTTTTTTTAAAAAACGGGATTTTTTATTAGTAACATTCAGAGTTGACCTGTTTTATATAAAAAGAATCGGAAAGTACCCCCATACTTCCCGATTCGAAACAGTCAAAAATCGACCTTAATCAATTTATTAACTTAACACGTCGCAAAGATATGAGAAAAATTTCTTTGAAAGAGCTTTTTTGCTCAAAAAGTTTATGATACAGGCAAATATACCCGCTAATAAAGCCGCTTTTCTTGCTTTAAAACCAACGGGTCGTTCCTTTAAAAGGAACGAAATAGGGCTTCGTGTGCCCCTTAGGGCATATGGAGCCTTTGTTGT
>ERZ507245.71-NODE-71-length-34602-cov-5.67534_pt1 | contig 34602 bp, 34 predicted proteins | sample MGYA00512641_ERZ507245 | MGnify/ENA metagenome assembly ERZ507245
TTTCCCTACACGACGCTCTTCCGATCTGCAAAGCCCCGACAAAGTAAGCCGACTCCTGTTGTTGTCCCTCCAATATTGTTATCAGGTCTGTTCCGGTATCGACCACCGCCATCAGCGTATAGATGATATTCTGCCCGTCGAAATACTGCCGCCTGACTATATCGCCGGTGCGGAGTCCCTGTCTTTTGGCAGACCCCGGAGAGATACATATTTTATAACGGTTATAATTCAGTAAAGACATAGTAAATGTTTTGGTTAAAGGCAGACAACGGTATCTCCGCTACAACTATCCGTCACCCATAGCGAACCGTTCGTGGCTGTATTTTTCTGGACTTCCAACTCATAGACGCGCATTTTCCTGCGAACGACTACCTCGTCAAAGGTAGCCTGTATGCTGCCTGTAGTCTTGTTCTTCAGGATTGCCCAGCCCGAGCCTGCAAAGCCTGAAGAAAAATATTCGCTGCTGATGCCGTCCATAAAGTAAGCGTCACCATAATGCCGGATGCCGTTAGCTACGGAAAGCAGATAACTGTCTGCGTTGAAGAATAGCGTTTTGTCCGTCAGCCGGGTGAATGAACCGTCGATACCGATATGCCCGGATGCTTCAAGCGGCTTATTAAAACTGATGAAGTCCGCATCCGTATGAAGGAAGAAGGTGTCGGAGTGTCGATCCAGCCGTTTATAAAGGCTGGTGGAAGGAACAAAAGAAAGAGCAGTCTCATAAGGGTAAGAGATGGTTTGCCCGTTCTCACTGTCTGTACGGTAAACCCTTGAAACGAAATGAATCGCATCGTCTTTGCCATAAAGATAAGCACCCTGGGAGTTCCCCATCCGTAGTTGTTTGTGGATAACAATCCCTTCGTCCGTATTATCTTCACGATAAGATGTGAGCAAATCGTCCCCGTAGTTATGCCGGACGGTAATGGAGCCCGGAAAGCAGGCGGCACCATACTTACTGATGAGTGCCGTATCTCCGTCAATATCCCATAAGCCGGACTGCAAACGGATTTTATCAGTGGATTCATTACCCAGCAATAGATCCCCGCCTGCTGACGCAAGCTGAATGTCTTTTTCATTCAGACGGGTCAGTACGGGCAAACCGGTTATCCGAATGCCATATCCTTGGGAAAAGGAAAGGTAACCGCTAAGGTCAGCCGTATCGGAATGAATGGACAGTACAGCCTTGCCGTCTGCGCCCAGATTGACACCCTGTTCAGCTATCAGGAAACCTTTTATATCAGCAGTGCCGGTTACCTGAAGCTTGCCGGAAACAAGCGCGTCCAGCATACTCCATGAAATGTCCGTCAGGTTGGCATTGCCTGCATGATACACGTTTTTCCCGCCTACCTGCAATAAGGCCGGTGTCATGTACACACCTGTTTCCTTATCCGCTCCGATGAGAAGTTCACCCGATGCGTGCAAAAGGGAATTCCCAAAATCAATGCGTGTGCTTTCCAACGTAGCCGTATATGTAGCGGGATCATACCGGAGTACCTGTTTACCATTCAGGTAAAGATTTCCACCGAGTTTCAGGTTGCCGGAAACAACGACACCCCGTTCTTGCTCTATTTTATAGATATGTATGATACGCTCGTTAGCTATTCCGGCTTCAAAACCGTTGTCCGCACGCAGCAACCCGCTCATATCACCACCGCTTTTCTTCAGATAACCCGAAAAAGCACTGCCGCTGCCCGTACCGCCTTCACCGGTTACGCCCGAGGCGATGGCACTGGCAAAGTTATATGCCGTGTTGCGCAAACGGATGGATGTCTGGTCGCCTTCGGTGACTGCCCCTGCATCCTGCGCATAAAAGAAGTTGAGGTATAATTGGGAATAGATGGAATAACAAAGGCTGTCTTTGTCCAGCTCTCCGATGCCGGGTAATAGTTCTGTCATTTGGTATAAGAGGTTTTGGAAAGGAAATTCTGTATCTTGGAAGTCAGTGAGGCGAAGTTCGGCACATTGATAGCCGGCATGGTTCCCATAAGCGTAGGAGTCGTTATCTTGGAGCACTCGGTGATAAATTCCAGCATCAACTGTGCAAGCTGGTTGCCCAGCACCAGTGGTTCAGTCGCATTCTCATCACCCAGCATAACTTTCTTATCGGCAAGGGTAACGGTAGTGCTTCCCACTTTCTGTTGAATCTGATCGGTTGCCTGTGTTACCTCGGACTTGTCCACTTGTGTACAGATTAACTCCGGTTCTATGGTCCGGCTGGCTTCCTTGCCGTCCTTGTTCTTTACGGTAGTGACAACCTTTTCCGCTGTATATCGGGTGGAACTTTCATTACCCGTCTTCTCCAGTTCGTCATAATCCGGCGAGTCATTGTTTTCTGCGTCCAGTTCTTCCGTCTCTGTAACTCCGATGACAGCTTCCGTATGTGAACTGAGCTGGACAACCTTTGCATGGGAGTAGTTCAGTACATAGGCGTATTTCGTTGCGGCATCCGTGACGATAGTCACATCGGAAAACAATGCAGGGATTATCAGAAAGCCGCCGGAGTTGTCCTTGAGCCCTGCCAGCAGTACTCCTTTATGAATGACGGGCTCAGAAGATGCCGTCTCATCAGGAAACTCACCGACATCAATTGTTCCGGCGTACTCATCGTATTCATCATCACCCGGATTGTCATGCACTTTGGCGACATATCCGTGAATCATGCGTGCCGTACCGACACCACTTGTTCCTCCGGGTGCCATATTGATACGCTCCATGCTACGCCCCAATGCTATTTTACGAATAGCTTCACAAATCACCTGTTGATTATTTTTTGATTCCATAAATTCTTTTTTTATAAAATGATAACTTCATTGATTAATGAACGTTTGTAAGCTGAAGAGAAAATATAATTTGTTTCTTAAAACTGTAATTTTTATCATCAAACAATTTGTTTTTCAAAAAAAAATATTTATATTTGCAACATAGGATTTTTTATTGTCTAACCATTAAAAACTGCAATATCATGGCACAATTAACAGGACAAAATGATGAACAGTTTGCTGCTGGAGCAGCTGTTGGAGGTGCAATAACACTTGCCGCTGGAAAAGCTACAACAATTGCTGTAGCAACAAAAGTTGGAACGTTCGCCGCATTAGGGACGGCAAAAACAGGAATGCTAATTGGAGCTGTTTCCAATCCTTTTTTAGCTGGAGCTGTTTTATTGGGTGGTGCAGGATATCTCATATATAAAGCTTGTAAGAAATAATAAAATTAATTTTACTTTTAAAAACGATTTATTTCTGTAATTGAAGTAAATCGTTTTTTTAGTTCTATATTTCTATCATTTTCGATAAGGTAATTTTAATGTTTGACGATAGCCTTTTGTTCCGAAAGTAGTCTTCACTTCCTCGACGATATAGACTCCGTTCTTGGTCGGGTTACGGTCATCAATCAGTTCAACCTGAACGGCGGAGGGCAAGCCGAAGTCACCGAAGAGGGTAAGTGCCCCGGTTATTCCATTCAGGTTGTAACTTTTAAAATATTCGATGGTTTCCTCGACCAGTTTATCCGAATCAATTCTCATATTGGGTGACATATAAGGCACTACCGTATAAGTGCTTAAATCCACCTTCGTTTTAGTACCGGCACCTGCTGCCGTTGTATTTCCGGTCAGCTTGTGTGTCTTCTGGCTGATCTGCGTGGCATTGATGGTGTGGAACTCCTTACTTCCGGCTTTACTCGCATCATAGTCGGGATTCAAACGCACCGTCACCTCAAAGAATTTCTCATCGGCTCCCAAAGCCTTGCCGGTAACCGCCAGAAACTTCGGGTCCACCTTCAGGACTTTCAGATTACTTTCGGCTACATGGTAGTTGAAGTATATCTTATAAGGTATAGTGTTCCCACTTTCCGGAAAGGAGGGTTGTGCTTTGGATGAGGAATACGGACGTCCGACGGCAATCCGGGGCATTGCATCCGGGGAGTTCTCATCATATTTCAGAAAGCAATATACCTTGTATTTGCTCCAGTCACTAAGCACGTCGGCAACCGTAAAGTTATCCGTTATCTTGACCTTGCCGATATTGATGTCAAACCGTTTGGTTTCAGAATGTATTTCAAAGCCTGTATCTTTAAGAAGGTCATATTTTTCTCCCAACACATCATTCACTTTGGCAGACAACGGTGTCTCAAACTTGGGAGCCTGCTTGAGTTTTAGTTTGTATGCCATATTCTCACATTGAAGTTCAAACAAGTTATCCGAATTATAAGCAGTAACATACCCGTCAAACATATTCTTGAGCACGCCGTCGTATCCGAGTTTGATATTGATTCTCTGTCCGGTTTTGAATGTATCTTTTCCGACAGCCGCCTGTGTACTCTTCTTTTCAATAATTATACCGTCCTCCATTACTTCGGTTGTGATGCGTGAGGCGTCTTTTCCTTCAAGCGTGGCGTTTCCGATAATGGTACTTTGGTATACCGTTCCTTTGGGGAATATCACTTTGGCGGTTCCTATCAGCTTCTTATAGGTTTCCACGATTTCTATCTCCTGAACCTCGGTCAGGACAACCGGGTTCTGAATCGCCATCGGATTAGCCGGGTCCGCATCACCGATGGTAATCCTGCAACAAAGCACATTCAGGGTGTTTACAGCCATTGTTTGGTCAGTTTTAGGAGTGAGGAAGGGTCTACGACTTTGGTACCGAACTGGGCCAGCTTAATCCATTTGTTTGTATGCTTGATAGCAGTATCCACCTTCTCTTCCGATGCCAGCTTCAGTTCCACCGCTTCGGAAGGTTCTACTGCCACACAGGAAAGCGTATAGGGTTGGATATTCCGGCAATTGCTGACCGGAAAGGAGTAATTTAATACAATCAGCTTGTCTACCTTGAATTGCCGCAGAATGGTATTGTCGCATTCGATCACCCCTTTGTACTGCATCAGTTTCAGGAATTTGCTTACTTCGGCTTCCGGGTAGACGTCAGGGTACTTACTGGTAATCTTGCCGGAAATACTGATTTCCAGGTCACCCCCGGAAACGAATTCCTTGCGGGTGTAATCACGTCCCTGTACGGTAGTCAGTACGATATTGTTCCTGCTGCTTACCTGTACGTCCGGCTGCAAGTCTACAAACGTAACCAATCCGTATTTGCTGTTCGGTTCTATTTTCCCGGTTTCCGCATCAAAGTACATCCCTTCAGTACCGATGGATAGTTCCAGATAATCCTGGACCACCCTGCCGACAATGCTGTCGGAATAGTTCTTTTTCTTGGCAACCGCCTGCTGCTCACTGATTAGCTGGTAGTATTGTCCCGTTTTGTTGGCAATACTGGTCTGTGATTTTGTTTGCAGGTACTTGTCCCTCTCTTTCTGTTCCCAATATTTCAGGTATCTCGGGTACGAACGCAGCATCCCGTAGGCAAGCTGGGATGCCGTCTGGACAAGTGCCCTTTTGAGAATCTGTTTGTCCTTGCTGAAATATTGTACCTGTCCGTCTGTGAACTGTGACAAGCCCATGCCGAGCGCGCGGCGGGCAGCGTCACTTACATAATTCTCCGCACTGCCGCTGCCTATGATTCCACCACTTAACATGGTGCTTACACCGATATTGATTAGTCTGCTCATTATTGTTCAGTTTTTAATTTTATAATCTTATGCGTTCCACGATGAATCGAAGTCATGTACCACATCAATAAGCGCCTGTGCCAGCTGCTCCTTCAGTCCCTTTACTTCCTCCTGCTGTCCTTCAGGGGATTTCAGAAGGTCGATGGTTCCCACACTCAAAAGATTAGTGATTTGCACGATGACCTGTTTGGGGGCGGCTGAAGAAAGCTTGCCCGTGCCGCTGTAATTTCCGCCTGCCATGCCGTCGTCACCCCCGTCGGTAGTTACCCGGAGAGCATCCATAGGATTGTCATTATAACCCGGCTCATTTGCATAGAGTGATGGATCGAATCCTGCTTTTCTGATAATATTCTCCGCTATCTGTTCGCTGCCGCCATATTTTTCCCGAAGTGTTTTCATCATTTCGATCAGCCTGCCCTTTACACGCTGTTTGGCCGCTATCAGGTCGCTGACCTCTTCTGCGGTCGCATTTTCCCCGGCTTCCTTCTGTAGCCATTTCCCATTCTTGAGGTAGAACCCTTCTTTCCCCAGCAGGGTAAAGCTGAATCCACTTTCCCGCAGCCTGCGCATGGCGCCCGGTTGCGACTGGAGAGCATCCAGATAACTCTCCGCACCCACACGGATGGAGCGCACGACCTCGGTATTCTGGTAACTTGCAAAATGCGGGGTCTGCGCAGCCTGACGGGCGGTAATCTTATCCATGCCGGGATTGTAGACCACCTTCCCGTTATGGAGCGTGTACAGGCTCCTGTCCAGGTGCTTGGGATTATACTTGTAGTTATGGTCGATATTTTTTATAAAGGCACTTACCTGGGAAGCGTCAGAGAGCTTGCCCAGTTCCGCATAGGCGGAGACAATCTGCTGTTGCCCGCTCTTGCGGGCGATGATGGCGATGGCATCCTTCGCATTCTTCTGATAGGCGTCATCATACGTATAGGCGGGTGCCGAATGGGTTTGCGCGGCTGCCATGCCGGAGAGCAGCGCCCTCCACCATTCGCTGGTGAACGCGCCTATCTTTTGTCCGGACTCTTCCTCCAGTGTCTTGCCTTCCGTCACATTATTCACTGCCTCCTTGGTTTTCAAGGCCTGGAGATAGGTTTTTCGGAGTGACTTGTGCAGGGCGTCGATGGAGGGATAGTGATATTTCTCATTGGAATTGACTTCTTCCAGCACGGCGTCCTTCGCTTTCTTCACCTGCCAGGTCTTATACGCCACCCATCCCAAAGCACCCACCAGTGCCGCAATGCCTGCTGTGGCCGCAACGGCTCCGGTACCGATAGCGGACAAGGAAGCCGCCGCTCCGGTGATGCCTGTCCCCGTTACCACCTGGCTGGCAAAGAGAGTGGAGAAGGCACCGCGTGCGGCCAGTCCGCCTGCCCCTGTTATCCCGGTGGAGGCAAGTGCCCGCATCATGGCCCCTTTGCCCATGACTCCCGCACCACGCAAAGCGGTTACGATGCTACGCTTATTCGCAAAGGATAGCGCTTTAAAGCCGCCACCGCCGCCTGCAAGGGAAGCAATCAGCTGGAGCGTGGAAGAGGCGACGGACTGTTTGCCGATAAAGCCGATGGCAATACCCAGGTTCGTTACAGCACCGGCAAGCTTGAATATTCGGGTGGCCACAAAACCGGTGAACAGTAACGGCTCTATCCAGCCATAGTTTCTTGCCATCCATGTGCTCAGGTTTGCCAGTACGGAACAAACGTCCAGGAGTGCACGCCCGATGGACGCGATACCCCGCGCAAATTCCGGAGCCTTGAACTTGGAAAGGAAATCCTTCAGCACGCTCTTGATGACGGGTTCCACCACTTCATAAGCCTGCATGAAGCTTTCCGTCAGGGTGGATGTCACCTGTGCCCACAGCCCCTTGGTTGTATTCTGCTTGATAAGCGCCAGTTCATCGGATATGCCATGACTGGCACGGTTCTGCATGGTAAGCACCCGTAGTTTGTCATAATTGACCACGAACTGCATCGCCGCGTTACCACCGATTTTACTGAAGATCGAAATCATATCCTCCAGGCTCGCGCCGGCATCATGCAAGTCCTTGAAAATCTCTGCCAGCGGACGGAGCTTTTCCACTTTCTTGCCCGCTATCTCCGTGAATTGGGTAAATTTGACACCGAGCCTGTCCAGAGTGGCCTCCGCCTGTTTGGTAGGCTTGGCGAAGCGGGTGGACATCGCACGAAGGGCGGTTCCCGCCATAGTGCCTTTCATACCTGCATTACCTAAGATACCGATGGCGGCTGAAGCTTCGGAAAAGTCCACGCCGGAGAGTTTCAGGTATCCTGCGGCCATTTTAAAGCTCTCTGCCATCTCAACGACATTGACATTGGCGCGCGAAATGGTGGAGGTGATAATATCCGCCACGGTTCCCATGCTGCCGCTGTTGATGTTGTACCCGGACATGATATTGGTTGTCAAATCGGCAATAAGCCCTACATCGTTGTCACCGATTAACGCAAGATTCGTTATCGGTCGCATGGAAGCGTTGATGGTGGCTATATCCATGCCCGCCATGGCAAGGAACTTGGCAGCCGAGGCGATCTCTACGGCGGTGAATTTGGTGTCCACACCGATTTGCCGCACGTTATAGGACATCTGCTGGAAGCGTGTCTCAAAGGTGGAAAGGTCGCTATCAGCCACTTTGAGGATACTGCGGGCGGATTCCATAATGTTGCTGTAATCCACGGCGGAAGAGAGTTCGGACTTGACAAAGCTATATGCCATATAGGCATTGAACATGTTCACCAATGGCAGGTTACGGATGGAAGGACGGCGGGAATATTGCAGGCGGTTAATGGCAGCGCGACGTTTGCCTCCGTAAGTACTTTCACCTGCGGCAACCTGTCTCTGCATATTACGTACAGAATGGGCGGCGTTACGTTTCTGTTCCCGTTCCTGTTCCCTTTCCTGCCGCAGGATGCGTTCCACCTTTGCCTTTTCGTAATATTCGTACTTCTTTGCCCTGCGTTCCAGCCACTCATCCGTACGCCTGAAAGCATCCTTCTTCTTTTGTATGTTCTGCCGGTATTCCGCTTCCTGACGGGCTTCTATTTCCTGCATCATGCGGGCTTCCTTTGCCTTGCCATACTGTTTCTGCTGGCGTTCCCATACCTTGTCTGTCAGGATGGAGCCGGTCTGGAATACACTTGCCGCAGCTGTTGAAGGAGGTGTTCCTTTGCCGCTACCCATCTGGAAAGGAAGATTAATGCCGGATGCCTGTTTGATTTGTCCGAGAAGTCCGAGTATTTCAACCAGACGGCTTTTAGCTATATCTGTTTTGATATTGATTTCCCGTCCGGTTTCAAGGCTGATAAGAGCAGAGTTTATCTTGCCGATTATACCGGTAACCTCCCTTTGTTTCTCATTGACTGTTTTCAGGGATTCGGAGGCGGTCTTGCGGATACTTTTCTTCTGCGCTTCCAGTTCCTTCTTGTTCACGAGTGCTTTAGTTTGTGAACGAATGGCATTGGTGTCCAGCCTCTGGCCTGCGTTAATCACCAGGTTGATGCCGCTTGTGAGCTCCTTGATTTCTACAAGCAGGTTCTTGATATTTCCCAGCTTTTTCTCGCTCTTGCCGGTGTCTATGTCAAACTTATAAGCGTAATCCCGTTTCCTGCCTTTGGGACGGAACGTTTTATCAATGTGTTGCATCATATCATTGACACTATTGACAGCCGGCATGAAATTGCTTCGTGCGTCACTGAGCTGTTTCATCGCCCTGGCGAATTTTTCGACTTCCTTCACTCCTTCGGTGGCAGTGACGTTGATGCTGTAATTTACCTGATAATCTTTGACTTGGGACATATATGGATAGAAGGTTAGATTTTAGTTAGAATAGCCTGAAAGAGTGGTCAGACGATTAAAAAGAAAACCCTGCCGCTTTTTAAGGACGGCAGGGAAAACAAAAATGAATCGAACTAACAAAAAACAATAAAGAGTAAGGTAGAGAGAATGAAATAAGAATATGTATGAATGGATAATTCAAACGGATAACGCGGCGTTCGCGGACTTGGTTATCATCATCTGGTAATGCAGCCAGAGTGCTTCTTCCGAAAGCATGGCGAATTCTTCGTCATCAATAGATTCTAAGTTCACGCCGGGAAAGTAATGACGGACATAAATCAGCCGCTGCCGAATCCGTTGCTCATCACGTACTTCCCAGCGGGCTATAAATTTACCAGAGTGCTTTGACGGGTGGAGATGATTTCAGAGAGCTGTCCCATTAAGCCGAATAAGAAAAGGCTTTCGTCATCCACCAGTTCCTTGTCGCCTTCAATGAAGCAGTCTTTGGCAAGTGTTTTCATAGCCATTACCTCGTCCTTTTTAGAAGCGGCCATGAATTTAGAGAACTGGGGGAAAGTAGGTTCGGCCATATAAGCCACATATATTTCTTTCTCTGAACAGGATACGTCCCCGAATACTACGAGCGGGTAGATTTTTCTCAGTTTCTTTTCCGCCTTGAGCTTTACAGCTTTTTCCTTGATTTGGGTTTCCTGTTCGAGGGTAAGTGATTTGTCTTCCATAATTGAGTTGTAAGTTGTTTAACGTTGTTTTTCAAGTATAGGGGAACGGATTCCGGAAAAGTTGAATAAACTTCGGTTTACCGATTTTCACTAATGAAACACAATAAAATCTAAGCGTCGAGCAAATTTGGATCAGGATTGTTATTTTTGAAAAGATTTTGTATGAAGGATAATCTCGAAATATTCAGGATAGACACTTCAAGTGGTTTATTATTGCCCTATGCTGACGAAGGGATTCAGGCAGGATTTCCATCTCCAGCCCAAGACTTTATGGAACTAAGCTATGATCTGAACAAGGATCTCATAAAGAATCCGGCATCCAGTTTTATGGGAAGGGTGAAGGGAATCTCGATGAAGGATGAAGGAATAGAACCGGGTGATTTACTAATAATAGATAAATCTTTGGAGCCGGAGGATGGAGATTTATGTGTTTGCTTTCTGGATGGAGAATTTACACTCAAGCGGGTTAAAATAGATAGAAGAAAGAAAACTGTATGGTTGGTGCCTTCCAATCCGGATTTTCCTTCCATAAAGGTAACGGAGGACAATCAATTTATTGTTTGGGGTATCGTAACTCATACGATCAAAGAAAACAGGAGAAAGAAAAGGGGATAAAAATATGTATGCATTGGTCGATTGCAACAACTTTTTTGCAAGTTGTGAAAGAGTGTTCCAACCGAATCTGAGGGATGTACCCATTATCGTATTAAGTAATAATGACGGATGTGTCGTCGCAAGAAGCAACGAGGCTAAGGCTCTTGGCATACCTATGGGTGAACCAGTATTTAAACTGACTAAACTGATAGAGGAGCATGGAATAGCAGTTTTTTCCAGCAATTACGCGCTGTACGGGGATATGAGCCATAGAGTAATGAGTATTCTTAGTCAATTCGTAGAAGATATGGAAATATATTCTATCGACGAAAGTTTTCTTTCTCTCAAAGGATTTGAAAACTATGACCTGAAGGAATATGGTAACACTATAGTCAGGACAGTTTCTAAAGGAACCGGAATTCCTGTTTCAATGGGTATAGCACCTACGAAAACGTTAGCGAAAGTGGCATCAAAATTCGCTAAGAAATATAAGGGATACAAAGGGGTTTGCGTCATTGATAATGAAGAGAAACGAATTAAGGCTCTCAAACAATTTGACATTGCTGATGTTTGGGGAGTCGGGCGCAGATATCAGAAGAAACTCGAATATTATGGCATCAAGACTGCTTATGATCTTACCCAAAAGAATGAAGCGTGGATAAAGAAACAAATGACGGTAGTCGGTGTCAGAACATGGAAGGAATTATGCGGAATCCCTGCCATCGAACTGGAACCAGTAACTCCTGCCAAGCAAACGATTTGCACTTCAAGAAGTTTTGGTGAAATGATAGAGGATTTTGATACACTCATGGAATCCATTGCTAACTTTACAGCTTCTTGTGCCCGGAAACTTCGTGCGCAACGTTCTTGTGCGGGTGTGCTTCAGGTTTTTATTTATACCAATCGGTTTCGTGAGGATTTGCCCCAATATTACAATAGCCGAATAATAACTTTACCAACACCGACAAATGACGTGGCTGAACTTATTCATTATGCGAGGCTGGCACTGAAAAGCATATATAAGGACGGATATCAATACAAGAAAGCGGGAGCTATCGTAATGGACCTTGAACCACAAAACAGCGTACAACAAAATCTCTTTGATGAGCGTGACAGGATAAAACATGAGAAAGTGCTTGAAGTACTGGATAAAGTACATAAGAAATACGGCACAAGGATATTGAAGGTTGCTGCACAAGGGACCGGCAAGAAATGGGCGCTGAAGAGTGAGTATCTGTCAAAGCAATATACGACTAATCCGGATGATTTTATTGAAATTTACTAAAAAAAAGCTCTGCCGATATAGGGCAAAGCTTGAATAATTGACTACTAAAATGGAGTTCTACATTGAAAATATGATGGGATCGTTATATTTGGGCGGAGGGGCTGACATTATTCTCAGCTGAACCTTGTGTCTCCACGCAGTCTCCAGTTCCCCCAGCTTTATGATTAGTTTTCTCATGTTAAATTCCTCCTTTTTGATGTCTTTTATTAGGTTAATAATCATCTTCACAAACTCTTTCCATTTCATCAATTCCTCTTTTTTGCCTGCCAACGCCTTGATGACAGCAAGGGCAGGTTTTAAGACTGAGGGGACATAAGGTTCAACTAAATCTATTAACGATAATGTCCAAAGAACGCTTTGCTGTATGTACAAAAATCATGCCAAAGATAGAGCATATTCAATTTTGACAGTCTTTTAAGAAATGAAATGAGTCAAAACTGTAACCTTTTTATGTAAAATAATAGAAAGAATCATAGAAATTAGATAATTGTAAAATGATATTAATATTTTAAGAAAAGGGATATGTGTATAAAATGATTTTGTTTAAAATAAAAGAATGCCAATAAAATATTGAAATTTAAATAAGCACCTGTATATTAGCATTTTTTAAACATCGTAATTTGTGCATGTAATTAAAATTTTAATATTTTTGTATTATCTTGTTTTACATTAAAAATCAAACACTATGATAATCGACAATATAAAGAAATCGGATATAGTTAGAGAGTTGACTTTTGCTTTGAAAGCTCAAAACAAAGATACTTTTAACCGCAAAATGACAAGTGAAGTCTGCAATAAATTTGATGACTTAAATAAAAATATCAGTAAAAGATTAAATAAGATAATAGAAATCGCACCTTTTACACCTCTTCGTATCACTGTCATTAAAAGTACCCCTAGTTATCCTTTCCTTAGTGAGGGGACAGCAGATGTATTATCTAATATAAATGACGTTGATAGCTTAAGGATAATAATTAATTTCGAGCCATACAATGCAGATGTAATGACTAAAAAAATATTGGCACAAAACATTTCTCATTTGGTCGAAATTTCTTTTTTACCAGAGAATAGTGAGAGTGAGATTAACCAGGAGGGAAGTTCATGCGCAACGGTTTATGTAAGTTCTTGTTTGGATAAGGCATTTAAAATTATAGAGGATGTAATGCTGGATATAGTTATGTATAATTCTCTCATAGCTCCTAATTATGACTCTACTATAGAAGCTAAACGTGCTTTCTCACAGATGAAGATTAATTTTATTAATAAATTAAAATTGCACTCCGAAGACTGGAATACAGATAAACATAAAGGATATATAGCAATAGCGGGTTACTTTTGGAATAAAGATTATTTTGACTATGCGGAATACATAAACTGTTGGTTAAAAATTAAACAGGAACTATTTCAAGAAGATGAAATCGTCCTTGTTGTTTATTCTTTGAGAGAACAGTTGAAGCGTTATGTCGATGTTGGTGAATTATCTATCAGAAAAGTTGAAAAAATGTTTGAGAAACTTCCTAAAGGAGAGTATTTGCTTGTTCGTCTTTTCAAAGTTCCAAAAAGAAAGACAAAACAGGAAGTTTTGTTGCATCTATTTGGAGGAAGGGTTCTTAATAGAAAGAAAATAAAAATTATTCCTAGGAAGGATATTCATGTTTTTGATAAATATAAAGAGTATATAAAAATATTCCCTCTATTCAAATGAACTCATATATAGCATATTTAGACGTTTTAGGTACTAAAAACAGTTCCGAGAACGAAGACTTTGATGAATATATCAAATTAATAACATGTTTTCAAAATGCACTAATTCGTTCTTCACACCTATTGGATGAAACTGGTAAGATCTATTTTTTTAGTGATTGTGCGTATATAGAATCTTGCAATATAAATTCATTAATAGATATGCTTAGTTCGATAAGGCAAACATTATTTGATGATGAAAAATTTGTTAGAGGAGCTGTTGTTAAGGGGAAGTTGGGAGCATTAAATAGCGATGATATTGAAGATTGTGAAAAGAGATATGCCGATGATCCGGATTTATTGCACAAAATGAAAGCTTCTCTTAACTTTTTCAAACAATCAAAAGATAATTCCAAAATAAAAGGAACATTGTTTTTTTGCAAAGACGTAGCGAAAGCGTATACTTTTGAATCTCAATTAAAAGGAGCAGCTTTTTATATAGATAATGAGATTAGAAAAGAAACTAAAGACATTGTAAAAAGTGGTTTTGTGTCCAACATTCAAAAGAATACTTATAATAGCTTTTATGATATCAAATATAATAGTGAATCAATAACTTCTTCTTTTATAGAAAAGGTTCTCAGATTTTACGCCTTGTCTAATACGTCCGATGTAAAATATGGTCGGTATTATTTAACCATCTTAATTTCATGTATTAATAGTGAAGATTTTTCAAATATTAAATACGATGAGGAAAAACGGAAGTTTGTTGATTCACCTGAAATATTTTATAAGATATTAAATCTTAAGAAATCCCATAAGTTGGTTTATAATAATGCAAAAGGATTAGAATATCTATATTTTGCCTTGATAGATAAATTTTATTCAGACGTTAAAGACATGACATTAAGAAGATATTTCTTAAATGAAGTATTTCTTAATTATAGATTTTTGTCCAAATATCAAAATAAAATATCCCAGCTTCCTAAAGAATTAATTTCAAATAGGACAAAAAAATCACTATTAGAAGATATTGTAGAAATTACATTAGCGCATTCTAATACTATTTAATGAAAAAATTTCATATATAATACATAAAAAGTTAAGCTTAGAATATCATAATCTAAAGCCTAACTTTAATGTAATCTATTCTTAACCAATTACGATATCAAACGGATTCAGATCATACTCATGCGTAATGTTCGTATCGTCCTGCTGGCTCTCCATCGCATCCTCGGAGAAGATACAGCCTTTCAGCGTGACGGTGGTCGTTGTCCAGTCATCACTCGCCATCGGATTGGCGAAGGAAATGATAAGGTCGAACTCCCCGATATCCATCAGTGAACCATAAGTACTTCTCAACATCTGCTGGGTGGCATAGTCCATCGTAATGGATGCGGTAAATGTCAGGTTTCCGAATCCTCGACTGACAGGCCGCCCGCCCATGCCGTAGTTGCTTTCAATCTTTCGTTTCTTGTTCCACTTGATACCGGAAACGCCTTCCAGTGTCGTACTGCCCTCGTCGATTCCCAGTGCTGTTGAAGCAAGCGTTATCATGCTCCAACTGTATGCCACATTGTTTATAATTGCCATAATTGTGTGTTTTTCAGGTTAGGTTATTTCGCTGTCAGTGACAGGCCTTCTTCCACATAGATTTCAGTAGCCACGCCTACCGGAACCAGCACATAACCGATTCTCAGCGTATCATTTAAAAGTACGTTTTGATTTGCATCAATCGTTACCGCATGGCCGCTGATCTCCTGTGCCGTCTGCATCTTGGCGAGTACATCAGAAATCAGCGTCTTAAAGGCAGTAATTTTGGAAGGTGCCAGTAATCCGGTGCTGGGATTCACCATTAAAGGCGCATTCACATAAGGAAGCAAAGCAGCGCGAACAGCACGACGGGACTTGTTGATGGTACGGTTGCGAGCAATTGTCCGGTAATCGCCAACGGAGCAAGTCTGGTCTTTGGAGAAGTAGATTCCATTCTCCAGCCCGGCATATTTAATCGGGAAAATATATCCCTTCTCGTCCAGGTCATCCAACAGCGTCGGAGAGAGTGATTCATACAGATTGGTGCTGATAAACTCTTCCTGTGCCGTCTGATTAATGTCTCCAAAACCTAACTCAATAGCCTGGAAATCGTCGCTAAACAGATTGAATTGTTTCACCCAGGCGATTGATTCCTGTACATTGGCACGTGCCAGACAGCCCAGAGCCGCCCCGATAATACCGACCGGAGTATGGTTCTTATTGCACTTCTGCATAGTGGATATCAATTCGGAACGAGCCTGCCCGAAAATTACTGATGTCCTGCTGGACTCACAGATCGCGGTCGGGATTTTATTCAAATCGACTTTCAAACCTTCCGCCGTATCTGTCCCGGTGTTAGAGCAGTTAGCCGCAAGTATGATGGAAAGCGGCTGGTTCTGTTCCGCTAAAGCCACCGCCTTGTCATTGACAGACTTCACAAGGTTCAGGTTATACTTTTCTTCGGCACCGTTAAGCTTCCATTGCGGTTGTTCCGTCCAAATGCCAAGCTGGTTGATGGTCCCGCCTGCCGCACGCTGCATAATATCAACAGCATCCCAACCCGTAGAGCAATCTGCAAACATCACATATAACCTTCCGTTACCGTCAATGTTGCCGGAGAGTCTGAAGAACTCTGAAATATGGTAGTACGGGATACCGTGGAAGAAATTCACATTATTCTCTTCATCTTCAGTAGCCTTCACACGTTCAATGATGCCGAAGTCTTTAATTGCGGATTTGCGGCTGGTGATATAGAGTACGTCGTTCAACTTGACGTTGTTCTCGTTATTCTTCCCGTAACCGGCGGTAAAGATTTCCGGTTGCAGGGACATGTCAAACAGAAGCCCGGTAACCTTCTCGTTACCGGTTGCCCCGGTATAAGGGATGTTTCCGTCCGTGTCCTTGATAAATACGTTTCCTAACATGGGATTAAAGAGTTAAGGTTTGGTGAAATAGGGATTCTTGTACAGGGTTGCCATGCCGCGCAGGCTTTCAGGTGTGTCCGGGGTATAGATTCCGCCCTGTTTATCTACATACAGTTGCTCGTAAGCGGGGAAAGACTGCAATACGGAGAGCACGTATGCCTCCGGTTTGGGTTGGTCTTTAGTTTCGGTTTGAGACTTGGTTTCATTGGGAGCGGTAGCGGTAGTGGTTGCCGGTTCCTGTGCGATGGTGATATCTTCTTCCGGCTTGATTTGTTTTGCCATAGTCGTTGGTTAAGGTTTAAAAAAGGGGAACAGGTCTTGTTCCTATTCCCCTGTCATAGAGTTAAGATGTAAGGTTCTCAGGTAGTGGGCGCCTTCTTGTAAGCGGTATGCACCACGATTTCGGCGGGTCGGACGATGTTCACATCCATCTTCATACGCATCTGGAAGAAGAATAACTCTGAGTTAGATTGCAGGCGGTCTACCTTCAACACTTCGGTGTCATTCGCGTAATCAACGCCCATCCATAGGTTTGAATCCATACCGGTGGTGAACTCTCCCAGGACAATCGTATGTTCGGGTATTCCGACCAGCGGAAGGATACGTTTCCCTTTGAAACGGTAACGGTTGATTTCGGTATTCTCGGAATACTTCACCAGCTTGTCGGTTACGTACTGGTCGTATGCGTCCCATGCTTCCCAACTCATCAGGAAGGTAAGTCCGGCTTTCTTACGAATCTGCTTCGGGCATTTCTTCCATATTCCATAGAGTGCCTTTTCCACTGCTGCGCCGTCCGGAAGTTCAGTATTACCAGCAAGCACACATTGACCGCCCGCAATGGTTTCTTTGTCAGTGGCGTTGATATTGTCGATGATACGCTTAATCACCCCGTCAAAGTACTTTTCTTTATTACGACCGATAATGATGGAATCTGCCGGGCAGGTAATCCCTGCCGCCGCCGAACCGCCTTTGGCGCTTGTCCAAATCGCGTTTCCGATATACTCATTTTTTTTGTCCATCAATAAACGCAACATCGTTGCCTGAATCTTCGGGTCAAGCTCACGGAAGACGAGGTTACCTTCGGGTTGTGCAAAACGCCAGTATTTCTCATAGTCGCGGGGGTTAAATTCGAGGTAGACCATGAAGTCCTGCGGGATAAGATAACGCTCGGTGAATTCGTACTCGTTTTCCCCGTTCTCGCCTTTGGCGCCATGGGTGCTTGTCGGTGTAGGCACATTGTCCTGGATAATGTCACCCAAGCGGATGGAGGGTAAAGTGTATTTGTGCTGGATGCCTGACTTGATATGAATCAGTCCTTCTTTAAAGGTATCGTTTCCCTGCGCGGTATACGTGAGCAAGTCTTCGAGAACTTCACCGTTATAGCCGTTCTGCAAAAAGGAAACCGTATTTGCTGCTGCTTCTGCCATGTTATTTTTTTAGATTTAGGTTAAGGTTAATCAGAGTGATGGATTGTCAGGACATCTTCTTGAACTCGAAGTTTTCGCCCACAACGGCATTCACTTTTTCTGCCATCTTCTCTTCTGCTGTCTTGGCAGCCTTCTTGGCTGCTTGCACATTGTCCGGATCAGCAGCAATTTCATGGGTAATCTTCTCGCGAGCCGGAATGGATGACAGTGTTTTTTCAGCCAGCGTGTAATTGGAGTTCGCCATTTCCACCCATTGTGCCTTGTTCTCTTTTTCGATCTTGCCCGCTGTGACGGCATCTTCGACAAGCTTGTCGATACGCGCTTTCTTTTCATCGGCTTCTTTCTTTTCAAATACGCTCAATTTGGCTACAGTTTCCGCCAGGTCTTTTTGCAGGTTGCCGATGCTGGCGTCCTTTCCGGCAATGACTGTCTGCGCGTCGGTCAGCTTGCGGTTCGCTTCAGTAAGGGACGCCTCCACGTTCATCAGTGCGGAGATACGCGACATGACATCCTTTACCTCGAATTTGTCCTTGATGCCGAGACTGGCCGCTACCGCACCGAGTTCGAAGGGAATAGTTGATTCGTTCATAGTATTCAGGTTAATGTTCTTTTGTGCAGGAGTAGGATTGTTTACTGCATCTGCGGTTATTCTTGTCATTACGTTCTGGATGGCTTCTGCATCTTCCAGTCCCGAAATGCTGTTCTTTATTTTTTCACAGAGCTGGGGGCTGGTATGAAGGATATTCTTTTCCGGTATGATACCGGCACTGACCGCCAGCGCCGCATCGAAATAAGTGCCGTCCTTTCCGGTTTCGCCTGCCATGATGCTTCGTACCTGTCCGGCTGTAAGGGAAAAGCGTTTGCGGTAAATCGTTTCAATCTGCCGGGTAAATGCCTTGACAAGTTCTGTCGCGTCACCTTCTTCACCCGAAGGCAGGAAAGGGTTATGAATCATCAGGATGGAATAGTCCCGCATCAGTGAGCGTTTACCGGCTGCCCAAAGGACAGACCCCATGCTTGCCGCCATACCCTCAATGATACATTCGGTATCGACTGTCGAGTTCTGAATGGTTGCGTAAGTTGTCATACCATGCAAAACCGAACCGCCCTCGCTATTAATCAGCACTCTGATCAGCGAGGGGCGAATAACGGTTTCAAGATACTCGAACTCTTCATTGAACCGCGCTGTGGATTCGGCGGTTACCTTGCCGAAGAAACGGATAAGTGCCACCTCGCCAGGCTTGACTTCTCCTGTAACAAGTTGAAGGTCGTTGATATTCATAGTTCAGATTTAGGTCAGTAAAGTCTTTTCCCAAGTATAGGAGTGGCGTATCCAAAAGAGTTTATTCCGCCTCTTCATGGACACCTGCAAACCCCGAAGTGTCTGAATAGCCGGGCGTCTTATGGTTTCCGTGGTTGTCCTTATCATGCTCCGGCGCATCATCATGGTTCGTAAAGGGCGGCATGACTACATATCGCTCTACCCACTTGCGGTATTTCCATGCGGAAGACTCCCGGAACCAGACCTCATAATCCACCCAGTAAGCCTGCAACATATTGGTGGTGGTCGGCATGTCAAAGTATAAAAGGTTACAGCGTTCGTTCAGTGCCGGTTCAGTGTCTTTGGCGTCTTGAATGGCCACGTTGATGCGCTGGAAGACACGGAAGGGTTCGCACTCCATCGAGTCATCGCCGTTGTTCAGGTTATTCAGAATGAACCGGATGCGCATCGTTGCCCTGCCTTCCCCGATTCTTTGCTGCTGTACCAGGTACCTGACATTGGTAAAGTGGACAAACACGGCAGGGAAAGCCGTTTCATATTCCATGTTGTCATCCCTGATAATCCGGTCGAACTGGCCGTTATCCATGCGGATGGTCTTGAAATAAGGAGGGCTTGAGGGATGATCGGGATTCTCGCGCAAGGTGAGCAATGTCCTTCGTACCGCTTCGTACATATTCACAAATGGATTTTCCGATACTTCTTCCGGAACAACGATTTCTTTGCGTCGCATAACCGCTTCGGCGGTGTCTTTCTTGTTTTCTTTGTCTTTTATCATGGGAACTTTTTGAAGATGATTGGTGCGTAATGTTCATGAATGTAATCGTCCAGCCTGCCGGAGAAACCGATAAACTGACGCTGCACGGGCTTGCGGGTGGAATATTGATTGACGGTGTAAGGAGAAAGATGTCCGTCCGTATTGTGGATGGCCGCATAACCTTTCCCCTTACTGTTGCTCCCCCGTTTTCCCTTTTCCGGATAGCTCACCTCTTCCGTCTGGATGTCGTAGATGTACTGCCGCTTGAAGCCGGACTCATGAATATTTTTCAGCGCCCCGTGGTCCTTGTCCAGGTAAGTCCCCCTGACGTTGCTCTTGAGCCTGCCCGTGTCGTTCATCACCGGATGGGTGAATTTCTTCCCCCACTTTGAGGTACGCGCCTGCCATTTATTGCCACCGGCATAGAATCCCCCTTGTGCGAAGGACATTTGGAAGAAACGTCGGGAGAATGCTCCGGCAAGCGTGGTAAATTCGGAGACGTTGTATGCCAGCCTGCTCGTCAGCGATTGCCTTCCGGGCTGCGGGACCCATTGTGCGCAGAACTCATCGAGACTTATCTTTTGCATAGGAGTTTGTTTTTGATTTGTTTGACAATGGTTTGTATCCGTGCATTCTTCCGGAAATCAGAGGTGAAGTAAGGGTGCGCACCGGAGAATATCCTGCCTTTCATTGCCAGACTTTCAGCAAATACCGGATTGACTTTCTTCCTGTAATCATCCTTCAAGGATGCGGAAACGGAAGCTTCGTTGCCGTCTGAAAGCAGGTAGCACCGGCATCCCCATTCGATTGGCGGAATGAGGTCTGAAGGGAAATCACTTTTGGGATAAGTAAGCCCTTCGAGTGCTAGGTGCGTATCCCGCACCCGCTCGTCGCCTTGCGTCATGTAGGTTATCAACGTACCTGAAGACTGGTTTATCCACCAGCCTGCTATCCCGGCAGCATACAGGACCTGTTCGTTTTCCGTATCAGCATACGTCAGGTTATACTTCTCACATATCCCTTCATTATCTTCCGGCTCTTCATTTTCCGATTGCTCCAGCACCCCCGTCATCATGGCATATTCCTCTGCCGCTGCAAACTCAACGAGATTGTCAATGGCGGCCACCAGTATGTCCCGTTCCTCTTTTTCTTGTAAAGTCGTAAACTCATTGTGGTTGCGCAAGAGTCCAAGTGCACGGTCGAAATCCATGTGGAGCCCTTCCAATACACGGGAATAAAGGGAAGCTGTGCGCAACATTATGATTTCCTCCATGACGCGCCATGACTCCGCGCTGTCTTCCAGTGAATCCATCAGGCGATGAAAAGCGGCAAGAACCGGCAGGTACTCATCTTTTGTCCGGTCTTCTTTTAATTCAATACGGGCTGCGGATACTTTCTCCATATCGGGGAGCGGGTTGCCGCTTAATCGCTCCCCATCAGAAAAGACGCTACATTGCTACTTCTGCCGTGACCATAACGACGGTAATACTCTTCCTCGGACATGATGTGCCTGTCGTGCGTATTGCCTTTTTTCTCCTTGTCCTTGTCCGTTTCCATATCCATTTCAAGCAGGTTCAGTTGCCTGCCCACGATGATGCCGAACTCTTTCTCTATCTCATCAGGAGCCACTTCGTACTTATCGGTAATCAGACCGTAAAGCTTGATACGGTCCTCATTGTTCATCTCGATGCGGTTGCTGTACTTGAATTCCAGCCCGTCCCTGATGTATCCCATTGCCACCAGACGCGGCAAGACCTCTTCATTGAATATGTTCTCGATGTAACGGCGGTACACCTCGATACGCTCGCGGAAAATGTCCTGATGCGCCTTGGTCGAGCCTACATAACTCTGCATCCCGCCCGCCATGGATTCGGAGCCTAAGATAAGGTTGGCCACCTCCTTATTCACGAACTCGATCAGGCTGGTGTAGATCTTCTCGGAGTTCGACATGGTAAATGCCTTGATTTCGATTTCGTCTTCCAATCCTGTAACGACGACCTTGTTCTGCGCAGCGTTGGCTATTTCATTCGCCAGCCTTTTGCGGTCGGTGTTGCTCTCGGACACGCTCTTTCCCACGATGATAGGCTGACCGTACGTATGGCTGAAATTCACATAGTTGGCTACCGTAAACTTCTTTGCGAGAATCAGGGGTGTTGTGGCCGAGAACAGCCCCAAGTCTCCTGAATTTATCAGGATGTAGTTTCTCCGGTAAGTCCGGGAGTCCAGGTTCCAGTTCGGGAGCCAGATACCTTGGCGCTTAACAACTGTATGCTGCTCCGGAAGCACGTTGCGCCTTTCGACGATGTTTACTTCCGCCAGCTTGCCTGTACGGGAGTCTAAGTCCGGCATGATTTCCAAAAGGGTATAACCGTATAGTTTTGCTTCCACTATGCCCCGGATGATCTTGTCGAACTGGGTACCTTGGATTTTACGTGTTTCCTCCACATCCTTGACATACTTTCCTTTCTCGTTCATGCGTGCCAGCATATACCGGTCACCCAATATCTGTGACTCTAAGGTCTCCAGTACCGAGCGGATATGTGCATCCTGTTGCAGACAGGCATCGTATAGGTCTATCAACCGGCTACGGTCATCCAATACCGTGCCTTGTACCAGATTTCCCCGTACCGATTTATAACGGTTGTTGCGCTCGATCTCGCGGACATACTCCTGAATGGTTTTCTTGGATGTGCGGAAGATACTTTCCAGTAATTCACGGTTAAACGAGCCCTCTGTGTTTACATTCATAGATTTAGGTTTATTTAACAAGGTATAGGGAGGGAGTGCTTTTGAATGTTTTTTTAACAATTTTGGTATTGATAGGCTGATTTTGCAAATATTACAGATAAAACCATGCAATATTGGAAATTAATATTTACAAGCATTAAACTGCTAAAATTAGACTAAAAATAAATTATAATTACACTTAAAAGCCTTATATATTAGCTATGCAGCAAATTTAGAGATAGGTTTCTTTGCGTTTAACAGATATATTTGCAGGCTGTTATTTTTTAATAAAAGTATCAACTATTATGACAAATGTAAAATCTGACTTTTCCCGGTATGAAATTCGCTACCGGGAATTTCCCGAACTGTTGTTTACTGTCCGGGGAGACGGCTGCGAGTATTTCGACGCGTTTCTTTACATCAAGAACAAGGGTGACCCCAATGTACATTCCGTAGAGGGTTTCAGGATGGCTTTCTCACATTGGATAAACGCCGTCCGCGACGCATATTCACTTTCCGATGATATATTCATCACCGCCCCAAACGGGCATCAATTAATTGATTATGCCTTAGCCTTGCTGTTCGTCGCCTACATCGACCCCGGTTTCGGAGTCTACATGATGGAGCGCATGTCGGACATGTTACTCAGGGGTATCGTCCTTTCGGATACCTGTTTATTACTGATGGCTAAGGACCGATTATCGAAGGAACAATTATAACTTAAACACTTTATAGCTAATGACTAAAAGCTCTTTTAAACCGGCCAAAGGTGTGCTGGTCTTTGACGGGGCAGGGAAATTCGTGTGCAGAGCCTATTCCCTGCAAGCAATTGCAAAAATACATTTTGTAGAAGCGCAGGCCGTTTCATTCGCCTGTTCAGGAAAATACACCTGTGCCGGAGCATACTATTTCCGCATCGAGAATGAGAACGTAAGAATTGATGAAGAGGACTGGGGCAGCCTGAGAATCCGCGATTACGACAAACTGTGTGGCGAGAAGAGAAAATACCACACTCCTAAAATGATGACCCGGAAATACAAGGCAAGGGCACAAAAAATAAAACCGTCCAAAGAAGGAAAAAGAAAGGAAGATGACAATGAATAATAACAAACAGAAGAAATATGACGAGGTGGATTTCAGAAACCGCGCCGTCAGGATATTGAGAGAGCACGGCCAGGTATGGTTATGCCTGTATGACTTATGCAAGATAATCAAGCGCCCGGTGATGATGGAGACAAAGGAAGCGATGGACCTTTGCCCTTCAAGTACAAAAATAATCTTTCGGACAGATGACAAGCCGCTCTGGGCAATCGCTCCCAGGGACGTGCGCAAGCTGGTCCATCTGGTGAAGAAGGAAAACTCGCAGATGAAGAAACTTTGCAATGAACTGGAAACATGGGCAGGCAGGCTGACAGAGAATGTCGAAGCCGTCCTGCAAGAAGTACCGGTGGTATTCAATTACCGGGACCATCCTGTCACATTCAAGGCAGCCAACGGAAAAACGATGGTGAACGCTACTAATATGGCTAAATGTTTCGGGGGAAATCCGGCGGAATGGCTGCATAAGGCATCAACCAAAAGGTTGAGATACGAGCTTGTCCATGAGGGTAAATCGGCTTCGATAGGAGAACAGGTTATCACAAACCGTGGAACCACCGGAGGGACATGGATACAGGAAGAGTTGGCTATCGAATACGCCCGGCAACTGTCACCGGAATTTTCAATCTGGTGCAATGAACGTATCGGTGAACTGATGACACGCGGTAGCGTTTCCCTGCATAACGCGTCGACCGCCCATCATCCACGCAACGAACAAACCGATACGCCTGCGGAAAACTTCCCGGTTCCCAAAACTTTCGAAGAAGCTCTTCTGCTCGCTGCCAGTCAACAGAAACAACTGGAGGAAAGCCGGCACAAGGTGGAGTTTTATAACCGTTTCATTGAAGACCGTGACTGGTTCAAGACAACGACTATCGCCGACGAGTTACAGGTGACGCCCAGTATGCTCAACCGGTTCCTTGAGGATGAGGGGATCATCCGGAAGGAAAACGGACAATGGGTAGTACCGGGGTTCCACTCCGCACTCCAGTGTGAAGTACCGTACTATTGGACAAACGCCAAAGGAAAGTCGTACAAGATGGGCGGCGCACGCCGTTGGACACAGGACGGACGGGAGTTTATCATCGAGCTTTGGAACAGGAAACATCTTAAATAAATGGCTATGGATGAAATAACAGAAACAACGATTGAGAAAATCGTCCGGATAACCGGGCGTAAACCTGTGTCGTGCCAGTGTGCGCTCTGTAAATCCCAATGTCAGCGTACCCCATGTTTGGGAACTCCACAGGATATTCTGGCACTGATTGAAGCCGGATACAAAGACAGGCTGGCACCAACGGCATGGATGGTGGGAATGGCTGTCGGTGTCCTTCCTTTTCCCGTGCCTATGATACAGGCAGTGCAAACCCCGGACGGTTGTGCTTTTTTCAAAAACGGCATCTGCGTTTTGCATGATCTCGGATTAAAGCCTACTGAAGGCAGGCTCTCACACCACACGATTACCCTGGAAGACTTCACGTTCTCCAGGAGTCTCTCATGGAATGTGGCACGTACCTGGCTGGAACCGAAGAATGCCGTGGTTATCATTCGATTATTCCAGATGTTTGGGATAATAAAGAGTATTACCATAAAGTAAAAACAAAAATCCCTTGCAGGCTTTTCGGAGCTTGCAAGGGAATCTTAATTGAACGACTAATATATAACAAGGTATGAAATACGAATTTATAGCAGATAGCGGTGCCCGGTTCGAAATGGACATCGAAGCGAACAAGTTGATGTTGGATGTGGCAAAGGTGGCCGAGTCCCTTAGAAAGGACAAGCAGCCGCAGGTATGGATGAACAAAAGAAGCGTGCCCGGATTTCTTGAGCTTGCTTGCAAACAGATGGGGTGCAAGGCGGACAAGTTAGTGCATGAAGTCCGGAAGGTGGACGGAACCGTAGAGCTGTGGCTGGAAGCCTTTGTCGCCATGGAATATCTCAGGTGGGCAGATGACAGGCTGGCGACATGGTTTGCTGGCAAGATTAACGAGCTTATCAGTGACGGAACCATTTCTTGTGAGTAATTATGGCCGAACTAAGAATTTTGGATTTCAACGGGACGCAGGTGTCTTTTGTCGTGGGTGGAAGAACTGTGCTGGTATGCGTCAGTGAACTAAGTAAATCATTAACAAAGGCACAGCAGCCGTCCCGTTGGCTGGCTACCAAGCAAGCGAAAGAGCTTATCAGGCAGATTTCCCAAATGAAGCGGATACAGGTGGAATCACTTGTAAACGTACGTCACGGAGGCGTTATAAATGGAACGTGGATGTATGCTGAAGTTGCCGTGGCTTATGCGGAGTGGCTATCCCCGGAAATCGGGAGAAACTGTAGTGAAGGAATCAAGGAGGTTATCGGAGTCAAGACTTCCAAATAGCAGCTATATGGAAGTTTCGCGAAAATATTTATTCCAATTAGCTGCCGGAAAGAAAAAATGAGAACCATAAAGGTCATACACGTGCATCTGATTTTTGAACGGCAGGATTATTACTTCGGTAGTATTTCTGCCGTTTATGATACGCTGGACGAGAATATCGTTGGTATAAAGGAAAGCACCCTGCTTCATTTACAATTGGGTGATGGAAGCTGCATTCCTACCAAACGGGCGATAATCAGGCAGTCGCACCTAATCAGATGCAAGAGAAAGGATTCTACGTGAATACCATGAATATTGCGAATTATCGGAAACAATTCAGGCAGGGGGACTTCTTACAGGTTTCCCTTGCTTCACACTTAAATTACATATAACGATGGAAAGACAATCACGATACCTCAAAGGGTATCCCGGCTTCAGCTACGTGATGAGCAGTGAGGCTGTTTGTTTTGTCATGCACTTGGTGGATGTCAAGTACCTGCAAGACAACAACTACACCATATTCTGGACGCAAGAGGAATACATTGAGAGGATGGGCATGGGCAGGAAGCCTTTTATCAGGTGTCTTTGGGAACTGAAAAGGATAGGCTTGCTGGTAGACACCCAAGATGAAAATGGGAAGCGTGTGGCTTATACGCTGAATATGCCGGCCTATGACAAACTCGTCAGGATATGCGGGGCCACTTATAACCCGCAACGGCTGAAAGAGTTCCTTAATACGATAAAGAAGACGGGGCGCAGGCTTGACAACATCCCCGACCGGGAGATCGCTCTTTTGGGGTCGGTATCCGGAAGAGGCGGCAAGGAAGCTTCGTATGTCAAGTACTACACAGGCTTCTCCTACGCGTTAAGCCCGGACGAGATTTGCCTGTTGATGCACATGGTGGATATAGAGTTTGTTGCCCGGTACAAGCCCGGCTGTTTCCGTAAGAAGGAAGAATGGCTGGCAAGGACAGGCATGGATGAGCCCGTATTCGATAAAAGTGTAAGGAATTTGGAACAATTAGGAATGATAAAGAAAACTACTGCCGAGGATAGAAAGCCGCTGTTTGTAATCTTTCCGACCGGCTATAACAATCTTGTTGCCGTTTGCGGGACCACTTACAACTACCATGCGCTGAAGGAGTTCTTCACATGGTTTATACAAAAACAGAAAAGGTCGCTAAACAACGTGCTTGCCCATGAGATTGAAGCGCTGAAGAATTACGGGCAGAACTATGGGGCAATGAATTTCCCTTTCCCCGTCTTGCCGAAAATATCCAGGTTTTAGACCGGCAATTACCCGGGCCCGTTTTAAGGGGCATTCCGCTTTTCTTTCGGATTGGCGGGATGTCCCTTTGCTTTTTACCAGCTTTCGCCCCATACAGGGCAGATAAAGTGGCAAATCCGGCGGCGGGACGGCGGGCAGTATATCTTTCAGCCTTTTATTCCAAAAGGCTAAGTTGTTTTTGAACTGAGGGAAGGAATCCTTGTATTAGCTTCCCTTTTTGAAGGAACCGCCTCATATCCTTAGTTGCACCGGGATCATATCGAAAAGAAAGAGGAACTGGAAGGAAGGAGGTTCTACTTGCTCTTGATTGTCCTTAAAGCTTTAACTCTTCCAGATAACAGGTTAATATCCTTTAAACTCCTTAAACTACACTCACAACTTTCCGCTTTGCTTTACTTTCGTTCTGGAAGTTAGGATATTACCCAGCGAAGATTGAAGGAAGATAAGGAGATTGCTGGGAAGTAAGGTACTTGTAATCTTACCCTCCTTTAAACTCTTTAAGACTTCCCTTTCCCTTAATTTTGAATTAAAAGAAGAAAGGGAGTATATAATATATAAATAAACTAATATATTAAATATAATATAATAGCTATATAATAAGACACAATAGAGAAGACAATAAAGAAGAACTGAAAGAAGACACTGGAAGTGAAGATATTACGAAGATAATAGTGGAGACTATAACGAGACTAAGGAAGTGTTGTGGAATTAGGAAGACTAAAGAAGTGTTGTGTAGTAGAAAGACATTTGACTTCATACAAACCTCACTACGTTCGTTTGTATGAAGTCAAATTCTCACTTTTCTTTTTTTTCTTTAGGAAGAAAAGAAGAGGATGGTCGTAAGGTATATCGAACTCGCTAAAGCTCGTTCATATACCTTACTCCGGATGGAAAATCCGCTTCGCGTCTTTTCTGTTTTTTTGGAAGAGTTATTTTTAGGGATTTGAAACCTGCACTTTAAGGGCTTTAAGGGCACGGTAAAGGTTTGAAGCCTGTTTGAAACCAGTACAGCCCCTTTGAAACCTGTAAGGCATGATACGATACCCTTCCCCAAACTTCACTCAGAACTTCCCGACGAGAATAACGCCATAAGACCTCAGTGCTTTCCCCGTAACCCCAAACGATATTCCCGGGTACTTCCCCCAGGTATAACCGGAGAAAGTCCCGATATGAAGCTAAAAAGGAGATTCAAGGGTAAGTAGAAGACATAGGAAGCATAAATAAAGATTAATATGCCGTTTTTGCCGCTTTTAAAGCTCGTGGTTGAATTTTAATCCACGAAACGATAAAGTTATCCACTCGGAGTGTAAAATCGAAATATGGGCTTTAAAATAGCAAAACGAAGAGTGTAACAATTTAAGGGCATAAAGGCTTATGTCCTCGAAGTGGAAGCAAAGATATTGAAAAGAATCCGCAAAAGCAAGAATACAAGGCTTATTTTCAGAGAATTAAATGATATTTCCGCATCTATACGCCGAAAGAAATGCTCCCGGCAACAAGATTCAGGAGGATTAACAAAGCGTCTAAGCATCAGTTTCACCCTTTAACGCGCCGCCCCCTAAAAACTCGGGGAATCGACCGGGAAAGCTGAAATACATCCCAATGCATCCTAATGCAACCAGTCGAAACCAACCGTATTCGCTCCGCTCTTCAACGAGGTAGAGCGAAGGGCGGAATGCAAATTGAGACGATAAACCGGAATGATAGAATATTGACGTAGAATTACTTGTCGCAATATAGATAGAAAGAGACGAATAAATGTACGAATAATTCAAAATTCGTACCTTGCCAAACTGCGGTATGCCTTAAAATGAACAAGAATACTTGGTACAAATAAAAGTTCGCCGTCATATAGCATACTTCCATATAGCAGCTATTTGGAAGTTCCGATGAAATAAGAAAGTATATCTGAAAAATAGTACAGTGAATCCTCGGCTCCACGTCCTATTCGCTCTTTGCATTTATTAACTATAAAACCTCATCATTGCCCAACTTTCACGTAATCCACTTACCTATACCTGAGAAACCCTTATTAGTAACTTAAATATAGAAGAAGGCAATGGAACTAAAAAAAAGAATGACGTATGAGGAAATGGCAGAGCATTTCGAGTCTGAAACTGGAAAATTGGCAACCAAGTCAGGCGTTGGTAAGTATGCAAAGCAAATCGGGTTTGAGGTTTACAAGCCTCACATCGACGGCAAGAAACTGTTTTTCTATGTGAATCCCAACATCGGCAAGAATATTGAAACTGCCGGTTCAGAAAAGCAAAATTAATTGATTGAAGGCTGTGGGTGTATTATCGCTCATAGCGCATATTCTTTTGTATTACATCAAAATCAATTTCATTATGATTACAACCGACGTGATTTTCAAGTATGGAAACACAAACGTTACATTTCACACGGGAGGTGAGGATGTGATGATTAACGCCACAGAGATGGCAAAGTCATTTGGAAACTCAAAGAAGCCTAATGACTGGCTAAAAACCAAACAATCAAAAGAATACATCAAAGCGCTGGTCGCTACGAATATTCTCGATCCGGCTGATTTACTGAGAGTTATAAATGGAGGAAATAACTACGGAACTTGGATGCATGAAGACGTTGCGTTGGAGTTCGCCCGATGGCTTTCCCCGGAATTTGGGATATGGTGCAATAAAAAAATCAAAGAGCTTTTTAGACAAGGCACAGTATCTTTAATGGAAGAACAGAAAAAAATAGCCGACCAAACAATCAAAGGACTGGAAAATAAAGTCGAGGAACTCGCTCCCGATGCTGATTTCGGAAAATCCGTTCGCCACAATGCAGACAGCATCCCAGTCACCATATTTTCGGACTTTCTGGTCAGCAATGGTTGCAACATCGGACGAAACCAACTTTATGAATTTCTCCGGGTATATGGTTACGTATATAAGAAAGGAGAAACCGACCGCAACTTCCCGACAAGAAGATCAACAAAGATGCGTATACTTGAAACACGCTATCCCAGTTCAACTACCGAGTTCGGACCGACCGTTTATGTGACACCAAAAGGAATCAAGTATTTCCTAAGACGAAAGGAGATGATCGAAGCCTTTTTGGAAAAGCAAAGACTGAAGGTGACTAAAAGGATTAATGGATACAAGCGACGCTAATTACATCGTCCAATCATTGTGAAGGGAGGCAACCAATACCGGTTCGCCTCCCTTTTGTTTTGTAGAAATGCAACATGTTTTTTTTGCATATCATGGATGATGCGAGATAAGGCGGCAGAAGCAGACGGCAAAATAGACTTAAACTCTCAAAGAAAAACACCGCTCCAGTCTTCTGTTTTAACAAAAGACAGACTTATTGTTAAAAAGCAGTTAAAACATACAAGAAAGGGGCATCCATGCACTTATCTATATTTCACCCCCTTTTTCCCGCTATGTAACAGAAAGTGGTAAATTGATGTCTTTTACACCTATTTATATATAGTAACCACAAACATCGTTTTGGGTAATTACTACCTTTCTCTTGGAACTACTCAATATTAGTTTGGCAGAATACTTTAGCACACTAAAGTCCTCCTTCAGTCCTATCAATAATAAGTGTCGGATTAATGGCTTATAAAATAGATAGTACTGGGATAGACAGTTTATTTCTTGCCGGACTATAAATGCCTTTCTATAACGATTGTATCATTTTCCGCACTAATTTTTCACCCCTTCAGTATAGATACGATTTAACACTTCATTTTCCATCTATCTTCTTAAATTTATTACCAAAACCGGACTTGGGAAATTCCCCATAGGGCGCGTATGGCATCCGCATCAGCCCACATACCCACTCTATTCTTTTTAAAATTATTATATCATTGATATTCAGATGATTATAATCCTTACTTTGTGCAAAAGTAAGGATTAAACAGTATAACTACTATCAATTTGAAAGTGAAAACTAAAAAACAGCCTTGAAATTACTGTTATAGAAACTACTATCATTCGGATTAACAATGTTAAAACGCTGATTAACAATGATTTTTGTATAAATATGCAGTAAGTTTCAATTTTTATTCAGTCTGTTTTCGCTCAAAACTTGTAAAAAGGCAAAAACACAAAAAAACAAAGAAATTTTCATTTGTTCTAATCTGCTGATATTCAATTGTTTATCCTTTTGCCTACGCGCGTAGGCGTACAGAATTGATTTTAAGGGGTTTACCTTCGATAGTTCAAAAAAATATTTCTCTTTTTGTTTGGTTGTTCAAAAATTATTTCGTTTTGTTGTTGTGTTCTCAAACGGGAAAACAAACAAGCCCAAACAGAACAACAGTTATTTAAAAAGTTTATTCACTTAAAACAAAAACAGAAAAAGAAAGACATCCGCAAAAGCGAGAAACAAAAAGGTTTTTTAATCGAAAGATAGTTTTGCCCTAAAATTAAAACAGTGTGTTCGCTATGGAGCGATTAAAGAGTGCGTTAAATAACCACGCTTCGCATACAAAAGGTTTACTTATTAGATGTTTATCCGTAGACCTTTGCATAAGCTGAAAAGCGAATGTTACAAACGGATAAGTAGGAACTGTAACAAGTCCAGTGCCGGAACTATGCCCAGTTGCAAGGGAAAGCACAAACGGAAACTATTACAAGCTATCGAACAATACCAGATAGCAGCCGAGCATGAGAAAAGGACATTGCCAATGTTATGCCCATAATCACCAGCCGCGAAGTTTCTAAAGGTGTAGCTGCCATGTTGGAAAAGACATGGGACGTGCGAGACAACTGCCATGAAATCGGAGTAATTGCAGGAAAACCGCACGTTAGAGATGCAAAGGTCAAATTGTCAGATTGTTAAAACGCACACAATCGGGTGAAAGGTTGTGTGCGAATTATTACGGGCTTACAGCACGATAAAGCGCAAAGGTATTACGATAAGCGCATTTATCCGGGCTGTTGTATAGGTGAGTATATGACCGCAGTTCGATTCTGCGGATGCCCACGATGTATCAACTTATTAAAAAACAATTTATTAACAATCTAAAACTAAAAGATTATGGCAAGTTCAGCAAAATTCAATGCAGACCAGTTCGCTAACATGGACACTCATGTTGCAGGTATTATTTTCGTTTATGCAGGTAAGGATGGCAATGACACTGCAATGCACTTCTCCGGCAAGGAGTATGAGATGACCGCAAAAACACAGGACGAATTTCTGCGTGTTATGCGCAATCTCAAAACTACTCTCTGGCTGGTGAAAGAAAAGGAAACGGAATTGCGCGAGAAGAATGACGGAATACGTTGTAAGTACCGCACGACAACTCCGACAACAATCTATGTCAATATGGCGAATAAAGAGCGTGCCAAAGTCTTTGAGACAAAGGACTGTGACTTTTCCAAGTTCGGCTTTTTCCCCACGAAGAAAGATATGGAACGCTCTGCACGTGATAAGAAGAAGTACATCCACGCCTCGACTATTGCGATGCTTGAAGCATTGAATTTCCGTGTGGAGTTCCCGAAGGCTGAAGAAGTTGCACCCGCCGCAAAGGATACGGCTAACAAGGTGGATGCAAAAGACAGCAAGGGCAAAGGAAAGAACAAGGTTGCCGAGGTTAAGCCTGATGTTAAGCCCGAAGCAACACCCGCCACAATTGAAACGGTTGAAAAGGTTGCTGCTTAACCCTAACCTAAACCACTCACAACTTTCCACATCCCAGTGATTATTTACATTCCACGTCTTATCACCGCCTGCATTGTACAATACCGTATGATGCAGGCTTAATAACCTGTAAACTCAATGAAAACAAGACTTCTATTATCTGCCACCCTTGTGCTCTTACCACTTGTGGTGGTTCGCTGCGGTATGTCCGTCAAAGACAAGACATCCGCTATCACTTTCACCGACGTAACCGCTATCCCACAGGGAGCCTACGAACAAATCATTCTGGAGTACGACGGCGTTACGGACAAAGAAATCTGCCGGATATATGCCAGCGATACCCTGCATTGGAATGAGGTGGACAGGATAATGTGTGGTGATTAACACACGTAATCATGGGTGTGCCAAAACGGTTGGCAAACGGGTTCGACTCCCGGACATTCCACTATAGCAGACTTTTAATTGACTTCTAATAAACTTCTAAATACTTCTTGGCGTCGTGATGATGCCGCATCCACTTCATAACACGGCTGGCGTAGTGCGGTAGGACCGCTTCAATCACACTTAACTGTATGAGCTATGTCCCGCTGTTATCCTCCCGTTTGGCGAGGATATAGTGGCTATAAGAGAAAATGATAACAATGAACTAAATACGATATAGCATGGAGAGAAATTATCCGATAGAGTGCCATTGCCACCAGTGTGGTAGTGTCACTGTAATCTATGTGCGTGAAGCGGATTACGTCAAACGAATTAGCGGGCGAAGTCCGGTGCAGAACTGCTTTTCGTATCTGACTATGCCCGAACGTGAGACTGTCATATCAGGTATGTGTGTGGAGTGTCAAAAGAGGGTGTTCCCGCTAAACTACGACAAAGACGGAAATTGGGTAGGTTATCACGACTTCCCCTTCTGACTCATGTATAAGTGTGTTAATGTTAATGAATTCTAAACATTACATGTGGTGTCACCGAAACTGTGGTGAAGTGCGCCTACACCTGACAAACGGAGAAAATTTGAACGAAATAATAATTAGTAACTAACAATTAAAAACAAAATGAGTATGAAAACAATTGTAAGCGACGACCTTAAAGTACGTCTGAATTATGCATCAATCAACGGTAGTGTTATTGCAACCGACATCTTGGAACAACTGAAACTGAACAAGGATGTGAGCGAAGTTATCCGGGGTACATCGAACTACTTCCAAACAAAGAGGGTAAAGAATAGTGCTGAAGAGTATATCAAGATGAAAGTTATATTCACAGCCTGCACCAAAGACCTGAGCAACGAAAACTTCCCTGACAAACAGAACCCTAAAGCACCTTGGTTTGTAGAGAACCGATCAAATATAGAACCGTCCACTTTCGTAGGTTACTTCAAGGAACTGCGCGAGTACACCGATGAAGAACTGGAATATTTTGCAAATGCAATATGAGATCGGAAGAG
>ERZ507245.81-NODE-81-length-33349-cov-6.52904_pt1 | contig 33349 bp, 33 predicted proteins | sample MGYA00512641_ERZ507245 | MGnify/ENA metagenome assembly ERZ507245
TAGCCTCTTTGGAGGAAACCGTGGACAAACTGGTGCTTGATAGCCTGGGGATTGCGTAAGGAGGTATGCGACATGTTTGAGACGATTACAAGACTGTATAGAAAGACCAGAAATCCAGAGGTAGTAGAAAAGGCAGCTGCAAAGGGCTGGATCAGCCAGGAAGAAAAGACAAGCATCCTTGCCGGTTAATCTTCCGGGCAGGAAGGAGACGGCAATGATAATCGCAAGATTTTGTAGTGATGGGCAGTATTATAAAACTGTTTATGGGCTGGCGCAATGGGATTACGGACAAACGCTGCAGGTGTACGGCCTGCAGCTCCCTGACCAGGGAGAGGTGCATTTGACAGAGGAATTCGGCAGTCTGGCCTTTACTGTTCCAGGAATTCGGCAGAAAGATGGCAGTATTGCCATTGAGATACCGGATATCCTGCTTCAGAGCGGTAAAAACATTTTGGCACATATATATGTTTGCGATGATGAACAGGGCGAGACCTTGCGGACGATCCTTATGCCCGTAAAAAAACGGGCGAAGCCGGAAAATTACGTCGGAACTGGACTAATACCTATGCAAGAAATCTTTCACGAGTTGAGCAGCCGTGCAGATGACATGACATTGCAGGATGGGGTGTTACAGCTTATGTCTGAGGGGCAGCCCATTGGCACCCGAATCAGGCTGCCAGTCCAAGAGCGGGAAATCGAACTCAAAAATGATGGTACTGATATCAAATGGCGTTATACAGACAGCAATGACTGGCACATGTTGATCGCTCTGGATACACTCCGGGGGCCGGCAGGAGAAGCACCTGAATTTGAGATCAGAGACGGACATTTATATGCAATATATCAAAAGTAAAGGAGAGATGAGACATGGCAAGAGAAGTTGATTTAGGTAGTATCGTAGGCCCGCAGGGGCCGCAAGGCATCCAGGGACCGAAAGGAGATACTGGAGCAACAGGTGCCAGGGGACCTCAGGGAGAGACTGGCCCAACTGGCCCACAGGGGCCAAAAGGAGATACTGGAGCCACCGGACCGAAAGGCCCCACAGGAGCAACAGGCCCGCAGGGACCGGCAGGGGATGCGTTTGCTATTGCCAAAACTTATGCCAGTATATCCAACATGAATGCAGGATATGCATCTGATGGAGTGAAGGTTGGGCAGTTCGTGATTATTGACACTGGTAACATAAATGATGCTGATAATGCAAAGCTGTATGTCAAAGGCGCAACAGCTTATACCTATGTTACCGACTTGTCTGGCGCTACTGGTATGACTGGCCCGCAAGGCCCAAAAGGTGCAACAGGAGCCACTGGCCCACAGGGGCCGAAAGGAGATACCGGTGAGAAGGGTGCAACAGGAGCAACAGGGCCACAGGGGCCAGCGGGTGCAGACGGTAAGACGCCAACCTTTGAGATACGGAGTGGCCACCTGTACGCGATCTTTGAGTAAGGAGGGACCTGCATGTGACAGAATGGGAAGTATTTGGTGTTATTGCTGCTCTTGTGGCCTTTGCAATATCTATAGGGACACCAATAGTAAAGCTCAACACATCTATCACCCGGTTAATTGACAGACTCAATATGCTGGATGAGGGAATGGAAGAGCTGACAGAGAAAAATCACAAATCTCATGAGCGGATATGGGCACATAACGAGGAGCAGGATGAAAAATTGAATGACCATGAAACGAGAATACAGATATTAGAAAGGAAGGAATAATCATGGATTTAAGCTTTTTGACAAACTATATCAACCCGGTAATATTGGGTATCTGCCTGTTGGTGGGCTATGTGATTAAGACCGCGATACCGGTGATCAAAAACAGGTACATTCCGTTGGCAGCACTGGCAATGGGCACTATAATTGCAATCCTCATCAATATGAGCAGCGGCATTAATGCAGAGGTAATTCTGGGCGGCATGATATCAGGCCTGGCGAGCACTGGATTGTATGAGATGCTGCGGAACCTGATAAGCAAGGATGGAAAAAAGGAGACAGAGGGCGAGTAATCCCTCTCTTTTATTTTGCGCCGGTGCAACCGGCAGGAAGGATTTGACTATGAATTTTAAAGCTGCATTTAAGGCAATGAAAGAAGGAAAGAAAGTAAAACTGCCATCATGGGCAGGCTACTGGGCGTGGGAGGATGGAACAATTATGATGCACTGTAAGGACGGTGCAGTAATTGATTTAAGGGATACCAAGAGGCCGGAATATACATTCGGCAATATGGCGTCGGATGATTTTGTTATTGCAGATGAGGATAACTGCCCGGAGTTGGGCGGAGTGGCGACATTTGATTTTGGCGAAGCGATTAAATACCTGAAACGTGGCATGATAGTCACAAAACGGAGCTGGCATAAATCTGGAATGTACCTTGAATTGCAGGTGCCTGATGCTCACAGTAAGATGACAGCGCCTTATATCTATATAACCATTGATGACACTTATCGTATCCCCTGGCATCCGTCACAGGCAGATGTACTGGAGAATGATTGGATGTTTGCAGAGTGATTTACGCGGCATAGCGCCGAAGAAAGGAGTAACACATGACGAAAACAGAGGCAATAAATAAGATGATTCAGACCGCCAAGGCGGAGGTTGGTTATCTGGAAAAGCATAGCAATAGCAGTCTGGACAATAAGACCGCAAACGCCGGGGATAATAACTACACAAAATATTGGCGTGACATCAAACCCTCTTACCAGGGCCAGCCTTGGTGTGCAGCATTTGTGAGCTGGGTACTGATGCGGGCATTCGGGCAGGCCGCCGCGGAAAAGATGCTGAAGCATTGGCCCTATGTATATGTACCTACACTTGCCGCGAATTTTACCAACTACGCCAATCCGCAGGTTGGTGATATCGTGATGTTTAAGCATGGAGGTATATTTACCCATACAGGCATTGTAACTGGCGTCAATGGGGACTATTTTACGACTGTCGAAGGCAATACCAGCGGTGGCAGTACGATCATTGCCAACGGCGGCGGGGTATGCAGCAAGGGGTACTATAACAGTAATCTGCCAGGGACTAAGTTTGCAAGGCTTGATTGGAGTATCGTAGCTGGACAGGCTCCCTCTGGCGCATCCACTGTGGCAGATATTCCGATCAGCATGGGTGCGAATGGCCTTACAATCACAGGTAATAACCTCAACGTCAGGAGGGAGCCGGGTGGCCAAATTGTTGGCCAGCTGAATAAAGGTGACCGTATCGGATGCGACAAGCGCCGCTGGATAGGCGGTACATGCTGGTTCCACTACGCGGATGGCTGGGTATCTGGAGATTACCTGAACGGCTGGATTTACGAAGCAGGGAAGTGGTGGTACATTACCGCCGGTTACAAGTACCCGAAGAGTGCCTGGAAGCAGATCGGCGGTGCCTGGTACTATTTTGACGCAAACGGCTGGATGATGACGGGTTGGATCGAATGGAAAAAGAATTGGTACTACCTGAAATCATCTGGAGCGATGGCGGCGGATGAGCTGGTAAGGACAGGCGGCAAGGTCTACTACGTGGACAAGTCTGGTAAGATGTGCTATACTGATAAAACAGGAGCACTACTGTAACTATCAACACACAGAGTGCCACTGTAAAACGCTGTAAGGCCCCGAGTCTCCCGCCGGGGCCTTTTTATTGCCACAAATAAAGAGACTATACATAAAGTATAGCCTCTCAGACAAAGAAGGAAATGGTGGAAGTATTACCAGTTTTTTCAATAATAACGCTTGGAAGCTCTGATGTCAAGTACAAAACGGCCGACACCATTACAGTGCCGGCCGTTCTGCGACGAAAAAGAATATTCATACCTCTGGTTGCAAATAAATGATACAACATAATTGGGATTAGAGCAATAGATAATCGTGGGCAGTTTTCGACATTAATCCTCTTTTAGTAGCCCACGTTCGTGTGCTTCTTTTACTATACGTTCAAATAATTCATCTGTAGGCTCAAATTTGCCCAGATTCGGTTCATTGTCCATTTCTTTTGCATTTCCTGCAGCTTCATCCCTGACACGCTGGCATATCCATTCAAGAAATCCTGGGTCCTGTTCAAATTCTGGGTTAGCCTCAAAATCTGGGTCATATGTTTTCTTTCTGTTTGACATTTTCATCACCTCCGAATTAAGTTTAATATCGGAGGTGATAATAATGCTACTGGTAAATAATGGGAGTTATGCGGAGGCGTGCTGCCTGTACCGGTATCCCTTGGGGCGTTCCTCTGGATAAGTCCGATAATACAGGTATAAAGCATATTGCACAGATACGTTCCCGTGTGCTGGCAGATTTGGGTTCCGGTCCAATGCCGCCCTATATAATAGGTAGGCATCGTGATTCTCAAAAATAATATTCTCTTTCATTCATGCAACCTTCTTTCAAAAAAAACAGAACATTTGTTTGTTATATACTTAATTATACGAACATATATTCTGTTTGTCAACTGTATAAAATCACCATTGACAGATATCGCAAAATACTATAAAATACCTAATGTATCAATTTCGTATCACGAGATTCTTGCAAACCCAGCATTTATGCGGTTCCGTGGCAGTTAGGTAACATGACTTTTAATCAAGTTGTCCGGGGTTCGAATCCCCGATGCTTCACTGGAACAAGCAAGTGCTTGTTCCTATTTTTTTTCTGATATGCGGATATGGCGGAATTGGCAGACGCGCCAGATTTAGGTTCTGGTGTCTACGACGTGCAGGTTCAAGTCCTGTTATCCGCAGGAATAAAATAAAAAAGGATTCCCTTCTCATTTTTACTGAGAGGAGAATCCTTTTTGTGTTCAGGCCTTTTATCTGCCTTCTGACTCTGCCACAATATCTTCCAGAACTTTGATCAAATCAGGCAGTGATTCTAATTGGACATTTCGTTCCAGAATACAGTTTTTCAGATCAATGGACAGAGTTTCAAATTTGTCCCGGATTGCCGGGGATATATAGGATGCCATAAAATCACCTCAGCAATAGGATGTGTATGCTTAGAATAAAATATGCGGGATATTGGAAAAACACCAGGATTCTGTCTGATAGAAGACTATAATCCTGGTGTTTCATTCCCGCTATTCTTTTGTATAATTGTCAAAATACCCCTGGATATAGATAATAGGCGTACCTTTATCTCCCGAACCGGAGGTCAGATCAGCCAGGGAGCCCAGCAAATCTGTCAGGCGTCTTGGTGTAGTACCCTGGGTTACCATGGTGCCTTTCAGGTTTTCTGCCTTCTCGTCTTTTTCCTGGATGTAATTCTTGATGGCAGCCTTTAACTCGTCTCCTGATAAGTCGGCAAAATCATTGTCCGCCAGGTATTTCAGCTTCACCTCATTGGGTGTTCCGTTCAGGCCGTCTGTGTAGGCCGGAGAGACTACCGGGTCAGCCAGCTCCCAGATTTTGCCCACCGGATCTTTGAATGCGCCGTCGCCGTAGATCATGACTTCCACATGTTTTCCTGTTTTTTCCAGAATGGAGCTGTGTATGGAATCAACCATTTCCTGGCAGTGGATCGGGAAAAGCTTTACCGTGTCTTCAGTGGCTTTGTTGGAGCCGAGAAGTCCGTATGTATCATTGTATCCGCTTCCGTCAATGCTCTGTGTCATGATATCATCCAGAGCGTATACTTTTTCCGCTCCGTTGGCATTCAGGATGCGCTTGGTGCGCTCTCTGCTGTGAATATCGCAGGTGAGTATGCTTTTTGTGTAGTCCAGGATCGCTTTGGGATTGTTGGCGAAAATCATCTCCACTTCTGCACCGCACTCACGGATCACATTTTTATAATAGTCCACATAGTCAACACCGGTAAATACGTGTTTTTCGTATCCGAACAATTCTCTGTATTTTTCTTCTGACAGTACGTCTGTCCATGGATTAACGCCTTTTTCGTCCATAACATCCAGATCCACAAGATGATTGCCTACTTCATCAGAAGGATAACTCAGCATGAGGACGATCTTTCTGCAGCCTTTTGCGATTCCCTTCAGACAGATGGAAAAGCGGTTCCGGCTGAGAATCGGGAAGAGGACACCAACGGTGTCATCGCCGAATTTTTCATGTACATCTTTGGCAATCTGTTCCACACTGGCATAGTTGCCCTGGGCTCTGGCAACCACCGCCTCTGTGACAGCGATTACATCTTTATCGCGAATCTCAAAAGGTTCGCTCTTTGCGGCTTCCAGCACGCAGTCCACTACGATTTCGGACAGGTTGTCACCTTCACGGATGATTGGAGCGCGGACGCCGCGGGATATGGTACCTACCATTTTAGACATTATGATATTCCCCCATTTTTAAATTTGTGGACATTGCCACCATTACTATTCTACGGTTTGTTGCCGAAATAAGCAAGTAATTCCTGACATAAAGCGACAAAAAAATTGTATCTGGCCGGAATCGTTTTGAATTGACAATATCGTTATACGATATTATAATAAAAATAAGAAATATCGAGTATCGATATCAGGGGCTCAGGAATCCGGATGCAATGGAATCCAAACCAGGGAAAAGTCAGGAAAAACCATCAAAGAGAAAAACATTTAAAAAGGAGGAAACGGGTATGCCCAGAGAACAGTTTCAGAGTTTGACGGAGCCCATGTACTATATTCTGATGTCGCTTCAGGATGAGTGCTGCGGAGTGGATATTATGGAAAAAGTAAGAGGTTTATCGGGCGGGCGTGTGCAGGTTGGTCCCGGAACTCTGTATGCGCTTCTGGCAAAATTCCAGGAGGGGGATATGATCGAAGAGACAAGGCAGGAAGGACGGAAAAAGTGGTATAGGATCACGGAAAAGGGAAATGACTCCCTGAAAAAGGAGTACCGCCGCATTTTAGCCATGGCCAGGGACGGGGCCGCCGGATTGGAGGGGGATAGGGATGCTGTATTGGAGATGGAAAAGCTTTGGGATTTTGGATATTCCGGCAATGGAGTACTTTTTTGAAAAAATGGCAGCGCGGGGATGGATGCTGAGAGACGCCCGGGGGAGTTTCTGGGGATTTGAGCGGCAGACTCCAAAGGATGTGAAATTTTCAGTTGCCATCCTGAAGGATGTTTCCATGTGGGAAGGCAGTGAGAATGAGGAATCGAGAAATTTTCAGTTCTATTGTGAGAGTGCAGGGTGGCATTTTGTGTGTGCTGAGAAGTGCAGGCAGATTTTGTGGAGCGATGACAGGGATATCGTTCCCATAGAAACAGATGAGGAAATGAAAATGGAAGCGGTGAAGACCCAGTATCGGAAACAGGCCGCATTTACGATGTTTGTGGGTGTGCTTTGGACCTTGATTTATTTTTGGCCTGTACTGGCAGGAGGTGCGGAACTGGGTGGGTATTTAATGAAGTCACTTCTGGAAAGTAATGCGGGGATTTTGGTGCTGTTCTGTATACTGTACCTGCTTTTGGGCGGTTTGGCCGGTATCGTTTCCTATCTGGTTTGGTGTCAGATGGCAAAGAGAAATTTATCACGGAAAATGCCGGTACTGTACAGACCTTATTCTGTCTTTATGGTAAAAGACATTGCTGAGAAAGTTTTTTGCCTGCTGTTGGTTGTACTTTTCTATATCACTGTGGTGCGTGTGACTGTTCAGGAACGTGACTGGAGGACACTGACGAACCTGTTAGTATTTTTTATTGTCTTTTGGGGTGTGAGTCTTTTTTCACAGAGCAGAAGGAAAAAGGGTTTTCGCTGGAGGTACCTTGCAGCCGGTATGGCTGCCGTAATGATTATGATGTTTGGGATGTATAAAATAGATACAATTTTCGATATGGAGCCGTCCGGGGAGGATACATGGATGACCGGAAATGGTCCGTTCCTGAAATGTTCTGAACTTTTTGCGGGGAATAAGAATGCGGAAGGTGAGGAAACGGAAAAGAAAGAAGCAGAAGATAGAGAGGAAGGGAGGTCAGTTCATACGAGAAACGCCAGTATTTTGCTGGAAAGTGAAAGCTACAACACATTCCCGAGTGAGATCTGCAGGGAGGACTTTTCCTATACTTTATACAAATCCAGATATAAAGCAGTCTTGAATTATATACGGAAATTGTCAGAGAACCGACGAGGTTATGAGGAAGACGGTGATTATTGGGACGGTTCTATCTATATCCGGCGCTACAGTGATCAGAGAGGTATTCCTATGGAACAGGAAACAGCAGACGGAGCTGCGGCAGGCGATGTGCCGGCTGAGGTGATTTACCGGATATCTGTTTTACGAAACGGTCCCTATATACTGGTGATCCGATACAAGGACCAGGGCCCGGGGTTAAGCAAGGAAATCGTTGACAGCCGTGCAGCTGATAAAATGAAGAGATTGCCGGGGATTTTATAAAGTGTCTGCATGGAGAATCGGGGACCCGGAGGACGGTGGAGCAGAGATAAAAAAACGGCGTATAGGGAATAGAATGTATTTTGGCTGTCTGCCGGGAGAACATTTCTATGACTATACGCCGTCTTTCTTTCAGTCCGGTATCTGCCGACCTTCATGGTCCATATGGTAATTTTCTTTGTAGATAAGCTGTGAGACAGGGACAAATTCATAGCCTTTGTCCTGCAGTGTGGTGATGAGAGTATCCAGCGCGTCTTTGGTATATTTGGCACCGTTATGGCAGAGGATAATGCTGCCGTTGCCCAGGTGGGAATCTTCGGTGACCCTTTTGATGATATCATCAGCGCCGTAATCCTTCCAGTCGAGAGAATCCACATCCCACTGTATGGGGTAGTAATGATTGGCACGGGCATTTTTTACTACATCATTGTCATAGTCTCCGTAAGGAGGGCGGAACAGGAACATGTCATAGCCGGTCAGCTCTTTGACCTTGTTGTGTACGGACATGAGTTCCTGCGTCTTCTCCTCATCGCTGAGCTTTGTCATATATTTGTGGTTTTCGCTGTGGTTGCCCAGATCATGTCCTGCCTCGTAAATCTTTTTTACATCATCAGGATAACTGGAAACCCAACCGCCGGTCATGAAAAAGGTGGCCTTTACCTGGTGTTTGGCCAGGATATCCAGAAGAGCGGCTGTATCCTGATTGCCCCAGGCAGCATCAAAACTGATGGCTATCTGGGGCTTGTCAGTTTGTACACAGTATATGGGGAGCTCACGGCTTCCCACTGTGCTGCTGACAGAGATGACACCGGGCAGATATGTGACGGCACAGAGGACGAGGGCACCGCAGAAGAGCAGTGTTATGGCTGTGTTGAGAAGTTTCTTTAACATGGCAGACCTCCGCAATAGATGTTGTTTACATCATATGCCGTCCGGGATAGAAAAAGAACGCGGCAGACAGGGAAAGGGCTGTGCGCAGCCTAAACCGCGCACAGCCCTGAAAGCAGGGGATTATTTCCGGTAGAAGTTTCTTCCGTAGGAATCATATTCCTCGGTGATCCAGCGTGCTTTTGCTTTGATCGCCTCGTCATCCGGTGCGCCGTATGTGCTGGCCCAGAATACAAAGCCGCCTCCCGGCGCAAAGCTATCAATACATTTGCGGACTTCAGCTCTGACGACCTCCTCGGAGGTGTCCGGCCAGCCTGCAGGGCCTGAGGAATCCCAGCAGCCTTCCAGTACCAGGCTGTTTCCGTATTTTTTCTTGATACCTGCCAGGTCATTCATGGTCTGGGCGGGATTCCAGGCACATACGCCGAAGTCACGCCAGTCTTCTATGAAATCCTCACATCGGCCGCAGTCGTGCATATCAATGGGGATTCCGGCCTCCTGCGCGAATTTTGCTTCGCTTGCATGGAAGGGTTTTATCATCTCCCGGTACATCTCCACAGAGATAAACGGATTGGTTGCAGTTGCCGTATCGTCTGTGATCGCCCATACATCCGGTTTGTAATAGTCCCTGACTTTGCTGCATATCTGGAGATAGAACTGATTCATATACTCAAACAGCGCCATGACTTCATCCGGTTCCTCCAGCATGGCGCAGAGGCCTTCTGTAAATCCCATAAAATTCATGAGCTGCTGGAAGTATCCAACATGTATGGTGGCAGTCACGGATGTCTGTGTTCTGTCAACACGCTCCAGATCCTTTTTCGCCATGGTTTCCCAGTCAATATGAGAAATATCAGGAGCTTTGATGACATCACGCCAGTGGCAGATGTCGTCCAGTATGAAGCGGCCCGGTTTAGGCAGGGACATATAGCCGGTTTCCTTTGTGGCAACGTATTCCACACCCCAGATATCAAAGCCGCCCATAGGCGTCTTGCGGGCGTTCAGGAATCCGGGCCCAACCCAGGCGGTAGCCGGAGCATGTCCCGGGGACGGAATCAGAAGCCTTGGTATCCATTCTGGGGTTTCACCGCGCAGAGTCATCAGATAGTTATCTTTTTCAGTTAACATAATATTACCTCCTTCTTATAGATGAAGCACAGAGAGTATCCGTTTGTTCAGGCCCGGGAAGTCTTCTTGTTGCCGCCGGTGACTACGATATAGATGGTGGCGCCAAGTACCAGGCAAAGTGTGGAGACTGCGGTAATCCGCCATTCAGCCCTCAATACATTCAGGTTCAGCAGATTTTTCACACCGTTGATGAGATAAGGGGAGAGGAACTGTCCGAGCCCCACACAGCTTGTATACACAGCGATCGCCTGGGAACCGAATTTGGGTTTTGCCGCTGTCCCTGCAATGAGCAGGTTGTAAGTGGGGTTGTAAAAGCCAAATCCCAGGCCGAAGATTGCTCCGCACATAATAAACAGGGCGAAATTCTGGGCAAAACAAAGAATCGCCAGCGCCAGTCCCACAAGCCCCGTGGAAATGACAGCCATATACCGCTGCGTCCTTTTGTGCAGACTTCCGAAGATCAGACCGGCTATAAATGCAAATATAGTATTGGTAGATGCAACCATAGAAACCTGGCCGGCACCTCCAATGCTCTCTCCGGTTATGACAAGTGACAGTTCCACATTAAATGACATCATACATGCGTTAAAAAATATGGCAAACAGGAGAACATAGAAGGTCTTTCTGGTATACTTTTTTTCTCCGGCATTTGCCGCGGTGCGTTCCTTTTTGATCGGTTCATTGGAGGGGCAGAAAAAGAGTACCAGGAGTGCAACCGGGATTGCAAACAGATAGCCCCAGAAGGCATGCCGCCATCCAAAGGAGGTCAGCCAGCCGCCCACCATAGTGACGGCAGCACCGAACAATGCACCGAACCCCGCTCGAAACCCCAGAAGCCGGGCCTTTTCCTCGCCCTCATACAACTGCTGAATGATCGCGTTGGCCAGCGGGAAAACCGTTCCTGACCCCATGCCGTAGATAACCCTCATAACAAGGATAGCCGGCAGATTAAACACGAAATAAGTTCCGAAACCTGCAGCAAACATAATACAGGCACAGCCGATCACAATTTTCTTAATAGGAAAAATCTGTATCAGCTTACCGGACATCAGAGAGCAGACGATCATCATAAGGGACGGGATGGTGGAGAACAGCTTTACGGTAGTGACATCATACTGCGGAAATTCCTTGACCATGTAGGCCAGAGATGACGCGTTGATGGTTGCCAGATATAACAGGGTACTGACAGACAACACGGCCACAGTATTCATTAAAGTGTATTTTTTCTTTTCTGCCATAGTGATTTCCTCCCTTGTGGTCAGATGGAGAATAAGGGGCTGCTGTCAATTGCAGACTCTACGATCTGTGTCAGGATCTTTTTATCTATGCAGAGGGCAATGACTGCAGCATGTATTTTTATGGTTGGAGACAGAGCCTCCTTTTTCATTGCTTCCGTATCCGTGAGGGATATCATAATGACCTCACTGCGCTCCATGGATGCTTTGATATGGCCTATGATGCCGTTTTGTTCGGTGATATTCCGGGCAATGTTTTTAAAGAGCTGTTTCAGCAGGATCTCCGTCTGTTTTACATCCTCGCAGGAGCTCCATTCCAGAGAAATAACACTGGCCTCATCCTGTGTATAGGCGTTCAGAGTGATGATCGTGTTATTCCTGCGCAGAGATTGGGAGGCGTGTTCGTGATGCTCATGGGTGTGGCTGTGGTGGTCATGTCCGTGTGTAGCTTCGTGGGATATTTCATTCATAAGAATCACCCTCCAGTATAAAATCCCAAATACAGTGGGAAACAGGCTGGTTTGCAGAAGTCCGGAAAATCTTTGGAACCCTGCCCATATCCTGTATCTGCCGTTCGACTGCTTTCAGCGTATCCGGTGTGACCAGGTCCATCTTGTTGATCAGTACGGTATCCGCGTTTATAAGCTGGCCTGTGATCAGTTCATGAAGCGGTACAAGGAGACGTTCCCAGCGTGAAACGTCAGCCACAATACAGATTCTGGAGGAGAGGGCCATGCTGTCAGCCAGGTTTTTTTGGATCAGATGGGGATAGGCCAGGCCGGTGGTCTCCAGGATCAGCCAGTCCGGCTGAAGTTCTTTTTCAATCTTACTGACGGTCGACAGCAATTCGCCGGACAAGGTGCAGCAGGCACATCCGGAAAACAGGTTTTCAACCTGATATCCGTTTCCCCGCAGCAGCTTGTCATCAATGCCTTCCTCCCCGACTTCATTTTCCAATATCACAACCTGATATTTTTTATCATTTAAGGCGTGTCCGGTTATGTAATAGGCAAGCTGCAGCAGGAGCGAGGTCTTTCCGGAACCAAGGAATCCTCCCAGGATCAAAACTTTCATAATGATTCACCTCTTTCTATATTAGAAGCAGATGATTCGAGAGACTGTGCACACAGATTTCTGAATTAATTGAATTATAAAATGAATTGAAAGATAAAAATAGGAGATGAGCGCACAAAAAACAGAAAAAATAGAGGTCTCATTTGGTGTGATAAGCACAAATTAATTGTCTGTGTCGAATTATGTATTTTTTGACGTTTTATGGTATGATTTACTTTAGTACTACAGCGTGTTTTATTACAAGGGGGGAACTTTATGAAGTTAAGTATGCACATGATCGCGAACAGGATATATTTTCTTGATATGGAGATAAATTTAAGTGACAGCGACCCGCCGGTCTTGAAAAGTGCCAGACTTGTGTACGCCACAGACTGTGCATATATCTATGCAGAGGGCAGTGATACCATATGCGCTGCGGAATCCGGCAGCATCAGGCTCCGGGATGTGAATCTGGCGGAGGGTTTTGATATCATCCAGAGTGTGTTTGACTTTTATGATGACTGGCAGCAGAATATTCTGGAGCTGGTGCTTCAGAGGTCATATCAGGACCTGGTGGATGCCTGTTTCCGTGTCTTCCACAATCCTATGATCATGTTTGATGCAGACTGCAAGGTTCTGGGGATGAGTTCCCAGTATGGGGAGAATGACGTGGACAGGGAGTGGGCCTATCTGTCACGCCACGGTTATTCCTCCATTCAGGCTCTGGAATATATGAAATCTTACTATCCTGACCACGATTTTGAGTATGAGAAAATACTGCCGTTTCATTTTAAAGGAACTATTTTAAACTGTGAAGGAATCACCGGTGCCCTTATATACCAAAATGAATTTTTTCTGAGGATCAACGTGATAGAAAAAGAAAGACCGCTGAATTACGGGGATTATCAGATACTGGAGATGCTTCTGCACATTATGCATCAGCATTTGGAAAAGAAGGAGGGAGAAAAGGAGAAGAACGCTGAAAATTCTGTATTCTTCAGTCTTCTGAACCGGGATGCCGTGGATGATGAAAAGCTGGCCAGGAAACTTGATTATGCCGGCTGGAAGGTTTCAGACGAATACCAGATTGTCCTGGTGTGTCCAAAGAGAACGGAAATGTCGGCAAAGGCAGCAGAGGTCCTGCGGACTACGATTATGAATATATTTCCGGAGAGCAGGATCGTAGGCGGTGAGAATGCTTTTATTCTCATATGGAATCTCAGTAAATGCGGCAGCTTTAAGAGGGAACGCGTCCGGCTTCTGTTAGAGCAGACAGAGGCTGATGTGAGCATGAGTCTTTGGATGGAAGGGATTTATAACGTATGGCATTTATACAGACAGGCAAAATCTGCGCAGAATATGAAAACATGGTTTTCCGGGGAAACAGACCGTATTTTTGATTTTTATAAGGCGGCAGCAGACCATATCCTTCTGTCAGGCGATATGGAGGATATGGTGTATGCCTGCCATCCGGATGTGAGAAGACTGTGGTTAAGGGAACAGGAGGAGAAGGACGGCCTGTTTGCTACCTTTTCCTCTTATCTGAAACATGAGCGCTCCGTACTGAATACCTCACAGGATGTCTATATTCATAGAAATACCTTATTATACAGAATCAGGAAAATAAAAGAGTTTCTGGAATCCGATCTGGATGACGCCTATACCAGGAATTATATGCAGCTTTCTGTCATGGTATTGGAATTATATGAGATGCTGCGTAAAAATCAGCCTTAATTTTAAAGATACTGCTTGTAAAACAGCGTGCAAAAGGATATAATAGAAAAAACGCGTGCTATATAATAGAAAAACGTGTGTTTTGCGTGCGAAATATTCTTATAAAAATTTCCGGAGGCGGATTATGGCGGGGACAATACAACAGATTGCGGAGCTGGCAGGGGTGTCACGGGGAACTGTGGACCGGGCTTTGAACAACCGGGGGAGGATCAACCCCGAAGTGGCTAAGAAAATAGAACAGATCGCAGATGAGATCGGATATGTGCCAAAACACAGGAAAAAGGCGGACAGCACAGGAAAACAGAGCGGCAGGGGAAAGCGTGTCGGAGTCGTGACACAGCTATCCCAGTCCTCCTTTATGCTGCAGGTCAACAAGGGAATCCGGGATGCGGCGAAAAAGCTGGCGGATCAGGGCGTGGAAGTGCTCATAAAAGAGAACGCTTCTGTGGATGAGGCAGAGCAGATGCGTGCGATCACAGAGCTGGAGGAGGAAGGCATGGACGCGCTGGCTGTGATGCCGGTGGACTGCGATAAGGTGAGGGTGAAGCTGAATGAGCTGACCGAGGAGAAGAACATACCGGTGGTCACTTTTAATTCCGATATTGTGGGAACAAAACGCTGCTGCTTTGTGGGCCTTGACAACTGGAAAAGCGGACAGACCGCAGCAGGACTCATGGGGATGATGATGCGCGGCAAGGGAAAGGTTCTGGTTATCACCGGATATTTTTCCAACAGCGCCGGCAGCCGCAGGGTGGACGGTTTTGTGGAGGAACTGAAGAAGAGTTTTCCGGAAATGGATCTGGTGGGGGTGCAGAGCAGTTTTGACCACACAGATGAAGTGGAGAAGATCATCGTAAACTCCATGTCGGCATTCCCGGATCTGGAGGGCATCTTTGTGGCCTCCGGCGGGCAGGCGGGAGTCAGAAAGGCATTTGACAAGCTGAGCCTGGAAAAGCGTCCGTATGTGATCATCTATGACCTGACACCAAAGAATGAGAAGGCGCTTCTGGAAGGCACCGTGGACTTTCTCATTGACCAGGAGGGATACGACCAGGGGTACCGGGCGCTTTCCATTCTGTCTGATATGCTGAGAAGAGGAAGAATGCCGGAAAAAGAATATATGTATACAGAGATCAATATTAAGACAAAGTATAATCTGAACTGACAGATTATGCATGTTCTGCCAGAATGCCGGAGAAGGGAGCGCGAGATGTGAAGGAATTATATACCATTTCCGAGATTGCCAATCTATTTCATATTTCTACACAGACGCTGCGGTATTATGATAAGATTGGACTGCTGAATCCGGAGGCAGTGAATCCGGAGACCAATTACCGCCAGTACGAACAAGGGCAGATTGCCCGGCTGGCTATGATCATTGAGCTGAAGCAGATGGGCTTCTCCCTTCTGGAGATACGGAAATACTGTAATGTGAAGCGGCTGGACGAGCTGGAACATCTGCTGGAGGACAAGAGAAGAGAATTAAAGGGCAGGATAGAAGAGCTGATCTCAGTTGAGCAGCAGGCGGAATTTTATCTGAAGATGATCCGGCTCACCAGGGAAAAGCACCAGGACCATATTCTGGAAATCAGCTATTTGCCCAGAAGACATGCGTATTTTATTCCGGTAAGCTTCGGGATACAGGATCTGGATCAGTATATAGCCATGGTGTACAAGTCCTACATGCGATCCGGGCAGCGAAAGGAGACTTCCAGAAAGGGACACGTGATCCTCTCTATCGACGAGGAGAGTCTGAGAAACCAGAAATTCCGGACGTACAGCGGCATTGGACTTCTCACGGACTCCTGTGTGGAAGGGAAAAATTCACTGCTGATACAAGAAGGACTCTATGCCACAGCGGCCCACATCGGGGAATATTACACGATCAGTAATACGTATAGAAAGCTTTGCAGTTACATCCGGGAAAATCATTATGAGATAGCGGGAAGTTCCCTGGAAACCTCAGTGACCAATATTTCCATCACAGACAACCCGGATGAATTTCTTACAGAGATACAGATACCGGTAAAACAAAAATAGACCTTATACCTGAACCTTATAGCAGGTATAAGGTTTTTTTGTTGGATAAACAGGGAAAATTGGTCAAAGAAAAGAAAATATTGCTATTGACATTATTCCTGCTATATTCTTTAGACTGATAAACAGATAAATGCAGTTTTGTGGGAATAGCAGAACTGCAGAGAGTTAAAGGAGGGGAAAATGGATGAAGAGAAGATTAAATGTCTCTGTCATACAGATGCCTATTATGGAACCGGACGAGAGTCTGGAGTATCTGGAAAAGGCGGTATCTGTACTCATGCAAAACTATGTAAAACCGGAGTTGGTGGTGGGCGCGGAATTTGGAATCAGTGCCAGGCCGGACACGGTACCAGGGGAATTTACCAGAAGGATGGGGGCTATTGCCAGGAAATACGGCATTTATTTCCTGCCCTGCACCATGGCCGAGATTTCACCGGAGCTGCCCCAGGGAAAATTTTACAATACCTGTGTTGTGTATGGACCAAACGGTGAGATTGTGGCAAAATACAGAAAACAGGTGCCGTTTCGCCCGGCGGAATGTTCGGAGCCTGCGCCGCAGAAGGAGTTTTGTGTTTTCAGGATTCCGGAGAAGGATGTGACGGTTGGTCTGATGATCTGTTATGACCAGTTTTTTCCGGAGATACCGAGGACACTTGCCCTTATGGGAGCAGAACTCATTTTGTGTCCGGCTCTGGATCCCCAGGAATTTTCCTATATCCCGGACTTGATACCAAGAGTGCGGGCGCTGGAAAATGAGTGTTATTTTGTCTGGTCCTGCAGTACGGGAATCGGTCCAAAGACTACGTACTGCGGCAGGTCTGTCATTGCGGGGCCGGAGGGGGAGATTGTGCACCAGTGCGGAGAGAATCCGGCGCTTGTGACCAAGACGCTGGATTTTGACCGGGTGAGGGAGAAACGGCTGTGCGGTATGGATCAGCATTTGAATTCCCTGCGGCGGTTTGGAGTGGAGTATCCCTTTGCCGGGAGGATCAGCGAGGCCCCGGTATACAGGGACATGCCTCCTGTGACCGAGACTCATGGGGAATATGCGAAACGGCTTGAGGAGCTGGGAATCGGTTCATTTGGCAAAAGCGACAGTAAAGGATGGTGAGCTTTTGAATACTTTGGGAATTGATATCGGGGGTACATTTATCAAATATGCCCTGGTGGATGAGGAATACGAGATGGTGAGCCAGTGGAAAATACCCACGGGCAGTATGAAGGATAAGGATGCCTTTTACGACCATTTGGCCAGTGGATGGCAGGACAGAGGGGAATTTGACAGCGTGGGTGTGTGCGCGCCGGGACTGATTGGGCCGGACGGGCGTGTTAACACATACGCAGCGCCCGGGGTGGACGCCATGTATCATACCAATGTGCCGGAGGAGATTGAGAAGCGGTGCAGCAAAAAGGCTGCGGCTATCAATGACGCCAAGGCCGCCGGGCTGTGTGAATTCAGACTTGGCAATGCCAGGGATGCCGAAAGTTCAGTCTGTATTCTGATCGGAACAGGCATAGGCGGATGTTATTGTGATAGGAACGGCGTTGTGCTGGGACAGGGGGGATTTGCGGGGGAACTGCATTTTCTTCCGGCATTTGACCCGGAGAGGGGCCGTTTTGAGAAGATGGGAAATCTCTGCTCCATGACAGGACTTGTGTGGCTCTACCATAAGCTTTCCGGAAAAGAGGAGCCTGCACTGGGGGAAGGAAGAGAAGTGCTCAGAAGATACCTTGAGGGGGAGGAATGTGCGATACACACAGTGGAGGAATGGCTCTACCGCCTGTCCATGTATCTGATCGCCGTGGAGGCTGTGTATGATCCCCAGGTCATCTGCATCGGCGGAGGGGTGTCTGAGGAGGAATGGTTTTTGAAAAAACTGACAGAAGTGCACCACAAGGAATTTCTCCGATATTTCCGTTCAGATGAAATGTTTCTGCAGACAGAGGTAAGAAGATGCCGGTTCGCCAACGGTTCCAACATACTGGGAGCTGTGCTGAATGTGCGTGGGCAGCAGCCGGATCAGAGGTAAAGAAAAGAGGAGGTATTTTATATAATGAATAAGATTACGATGAAAGAAAAGATCAGTTACGGCTTTGGGGACCTGGCCTGCAACACATTGTTTACAGTGATCAGCTCCTATCTAATGTTTTTCTATACAGATATTGCGGGAATCGGCCTTGCGGCTGTGGGGACTATCATGCTGGTCTCCAGAGTCGTGGATGCGGTGACGGACCCACTGATGGGAAATATCGTGGACCGGACCAACACGAAATGGGGAAAGGCCAGGCCCTATGTGCTCTGGATGGCAGTGCCTTTTGCTATATCCGGTGTGTTGATGTTTACAGTACCTGACCTGAGCAGCCAGGGAAAATTCATCTATGCCCTGATTACCTATGTGCTTTTTTGTGTGGTTTACACAGCGCTGAACATTCCTTACACCACTATGCTGAGTAACCTGACAGACGATTCCGGCGCCAGACTTTCTTTTAACATGTTCAAGATGATCGGTTCCAGTGCAGGTGCCTTTATTGCCAGCGGCGTGACTCTGAGTCTGGTGGAGAAGCTGGGCGGAACCAACCGGAAGGCTGGATTTGCCGGAGCAATTGCCGTGTATGGCGTTGTGGGCGTTGTGCTGCTCATCATCTGCTTTAAGAACACAAAGGAACGTATTGTGCCAATCCAGGAGAAGATCACACTGAGAGAATCCCTGAGTGCGGCGGCGAAGAACAAACCCTGGGTCCTTTTGTGTGCCATGTCTTTTGTGAGCTTTACAGGACTGATCATCAAGAATCAGGGAACCATGTATTATGCGAAATATTACCTGGAAAATGAAAAGGCTGCGGCTTCCCTTCTGGCTATTCCCAATCTTCTGGCCATTCCTCTGGCTTTCGTAGTGCCGGCGGTTGCCATGAAAATAGGAAAGAGGAACTGCGTGCTCTGGGGCAATGTGATCTTCATCGGAAGTCTTGCAGGAACCTTCCTTGCAGGAAAAAGCTTTCCGTTGCTCATGTTCTGGGCTGTGCTGGGTGCTGTAGGACTTCGTACCGCCAATGCAGTGCCGTATGTTATGATGGCAGACGCTATTGACTATTCGGAGTGGAAGACAGGAATCCGCCCTCAGGGCCTTCTCACATCCTTCTCCGGCTTTATGGTGAAGCTGGGTATGGCGGCAGCAGGTGTGATTGGAGCGGCTGTCATGAGTGCAGGCGGATACGTGGAGAATGCAGTGCAGTCTGCCTCTTCCGTCAATGCCATCCGTGCCAACTTTATCTGGATTCCCATGGCTCTGTCTGTGGTATGCGTGATCCTGAGCCTTCTCTATGATCTGGATAAGAAGTATCCGAAGATCATTGAAGAGCTGCATCAGAGAAAAGCGGAAAGCGGGAGGTAATATATGAACAGAGAAGAGTATGAAGGCCGTCTTAGGGAGCTGAAGGAAAATGCGGAAGATGTATGTGTGGACGGACTCAGCCTTTTGGTAAAAGAATGTGCCGACAGGGAACGCGGGTGTATGGACCCGCGTGCCTTAAGGCTGCACACCCTGAAGCGTGAGGAGGCGGAGGAACATCCGGAACAGGTGGAAGAATGCCTGAAGAAAAATTTCCGGTATCTGTTTCCAGCGCCTCCCCTTCCCGGGGAGAGTATGATTGAGACCATGAGACGGACGATGGGATGGGAGAGCGAGGACATCACAGATGGCAAAGTCGAGGGTAAAAATGTTGTGATACCCGGCAGAGGCGGAGAGATTTCCGTCAGAATCTATACCCCGGCAGGGGGAGAGAGGCGTAAGCCCTGTCTGCTCTTTTTCCACGGAGGAGGATTCACCGGAGGAAGCATGGATGTGGTGGAAAATCCCTGTAAGGCCATAGCCGGGAGAGGGGACGCGGTGGTGATAAATGTGGATTACCGCCTGGCACCGGAAAATCCGTATCCTGCAGGACTCCATGACTGTATGGATGCGGTTGGCTGGGTCTGGGAGAATGCGGAAACGTTGGGTATCAGGCAGGACAAAATCGGCGTTGCCGGGGACAGTGCGGGGGGCGGTCTGGCATCTTCCTGTGTGTATCTGGACAGGGCCGGGGGAGAGAACCGGATCGCATATCAGGTTTTACTCTACCCCACCGTGACGCGAAGTGCGGATCCGGAGGTAAATGGCTACACATGGAGCATGGATGTCTATGAAAACAGGGATGACCATCCCGGGATACGGCGGGCTTTGACCTGGATGATGGAGAGCATGGATGGGCTGAACCAGATGTATATGGGGGATGCGGCGAAAATTACCGAGCCGGGTGCCTCTCCGCTTCTGGCAGAGGATTTTACCGGGTATCCACCTACTTTGATGGTGACAGCAGAGTACGATTATCTGCGGCTGGAGGATGAGATGTATGCAAGGAAGCTGGCAGAGGCGGGGGCGTCGGTGCGTGTCATCCGCTACGGGGGAATGGAACACGCATTTCTGGACAAATGTGGTTTCTATCCCCAGGCAGAGGACTGTGTGGACGAGATTGCAGAGGCAGTGAGGAGGTGGAGTCATGAATAAATCACCAAAGGGATTTCCGGAAGATTTTCTCTGGGGCGGGGCAATCGCCGCTAATCAGGCGGAGGGTGCCTTTGATGTGGACGGAAAAGGAATGTGTATTGCAGATATCAATGCTTTCCAGGGGGATCTGCCTCTGGAAAAACGCTGCAATCTGGAGATGGACACCAGTCAAATTAAAGCCGCTATGGCAGATCAGGAAGGTAACTATCCCAAGAGGAGGGGCATCGGATTCTACTACACGTACCCGGAAGACCTGAAACTGCTGGCGGAGATGGGACTCAAATCCTTCCGTTTCTCCGTGAATTGGGCCAGAATCTTTCCAAACGGAGATGAGGAGGAGCCCAACGGAGAGGGCCTGGCCTTCTACGACCGCCTGATTGACGAAATTATCAAAAACGGCATGGAGCCTATGATCACCATCTCCCACTATGAGATGCCGCTGCACCTGACTACGGCTTATAACGGATGGTATTCCAGGGAGCTTGTGGACTTTTTCTATCGTTACTGCTGTGTACTTTTTGACAGATTCCACGACAGGGTGAAGCTGTGGATTCCGGTGAATCAGATCAATATGATCCATTTTGAATCCTTCAACCATCTGGGAATTGCCGGGGACAGGGCAGAAAATCTGCTTCAGGCCAAGTACCAGGGTATCCATCATGAGTTTGTGGCCTGTGCCATGGCTGCCGGGTACGCACACAGCAGATACCCGGATTTGAAGATCGGAGTTATGCTGTGCGGAGGTCCCGCATCCCCCAAAGACTCCGGGCCGGAAAATGTGCTGGCTGCAGTACGACACAACCAGATGGAATATTTTTATTCGGATGTGGCGCTTCGGGGATATTATCCGGGTTATGCCCTGAGATTCTTTGAGGATAATGGGATTGAGCTGCAGTTTGCGGACGGGGACGAAGAGATTCTGAAAAATACGGCGGATTTCTTTTCCTTTTCCTATTATTATATGAAGGTCTGCGATGAGGAATCCTTCCGTCAGGGAAACCGTACCTACAGAAACCCCAGTCTCTCGGCAAACGAGTGGGGGTGGAGCCTGGATCCTGTGGGACTTAGGACTATGCTGAATCTGTTCTATGACAGATACCAGTGTCCCATTTATATTACAGAGAACGGCATGGGATTCTGTGACAGTGTGGAACAGGGACAGATACAGGATACCTACCGGATTGACTATTACCGGGCTCACATAGAGCAGATGCGGGAGGCTGTGCGGGATGGTGTGGACCTGCGGGGGTACTATGCCTGGGGACCCATTGACATTGTGAGCTGTTCATCTTCGGAGATGACTAAGCGGTATGGGTTTATCTATGTGGATTATGACGATTATGGAAAAGGTACGGGAAAGCGTATAAGGAAAGCCAGTTATGAATGGATGAGAAATGTGATCAGAAGTAATGGAGAAGATTTGAACTGAAGATTAATAACATGATAATAAATTGACCGTCGAGGCAGCATCTGCTCCGACGGTCTTTTTTGACTGTGAAATATCAAGGATAATACAACATAAAATCAATTCGCACGCGCCTAAAACACGCAAAAACTATTGTGAAAATGTAATAAAATTCAGTCATAAAATTGTGCAATAAATAGAAAGAGTGTGAAAAATAAAAAAGTGCTTGCACATCTTCGATGCGTGTGATACTATAAAAGCACAAAAGGAAAGCACGTAAAACGCACACATAAATAAAAAGCACGCAAACATGGATGAAAAAAACAGGAGGAAAGTTTTTATGAAGTATGTAGAATTTGATCAGAGCAGACCAATGGATTTGGTTTTACTGGGCCGTGTGGCAATCGACTTTAACCCGGCTTACAATGACCAGGTGAAAGAGGAGTTTAAACCTCTGAAAAAAGTGCATATGTTTGAGAAGTTCGTAGGCGGTTCACCGGCCAACATCGCTGTAGGTGTTACAAGACACGGCATGAAAGCAGGATTCCTGGGAAAGGTTTCCGATGACCAGTTTGGCGAGTATGTAGTGGATTATTTTGATGAGCAGGGTATTGATACCTCACACATCACAAAATGCACCGGCGGCGAGAAGCTGGGCCTGACATTTACCGAGATGCTGTCACCAAAGGAAAGCAGCATTCTGATGTACAGAAACTGCATCGCTGATTTACAGCTTCATGTGGATGACATTGATGAGGAATACATAAAACAGACAAAGGCAATCCTGATCTCCGGAACAGCGCTGGCTGAGAGTCCATCAAGAGAAGCAGCCATCAAAGCCGTTCTGCTGGCAAAGAAAAATAATACGAAGATCATCTTTGACATTGACTACAGAGAGTATAACTGGAAGAACAGTGATGAGATCGCAATCTACTATTCCATGGTAGCAAAAGAAGCAGACATCATCATGGGCTCAAGAGAAGAGTTTGACCTGACTGAGAAGCTGATCCAGCCGGGCATGACAGATGAAGAATCCGCAGCCCTGTGGCAGAGCTACAACGCCAAGATCGTTGTGATCAAACACGGCATGAAGGGCTCCACCGCTTACACCTGTGACGGACAGAAATACTCCATCAAACCGTTCCCGGTTGACGCAAGAAAAGGCTTCGGCGGCGGCGACGGATACGGTTCAGGCTTCTTATACGGACTGTATCAGGGATGGGAAGTGATCGACTGTCTGGAATTCGGTTCCGCAGAGGCTTCCATGATGGTCAGAAGCAACAACTGTTCCGATTCCCTTCCGGGACCGGATGCAGTGCACGCATTCATCAAAGAGGAAAAAGAAAAATTCGGCGAAATGATCGCAAGAGTATAATGGTTTTGACAGGTCTGCGCACTTACTGCGCTGACCGTACGGAAACGCAGCGTCATAGCGGTTACAGACAACCGTTGACATAGATACTAACATAAACACTGACTGCGGGGCGGGCCGGGAGTTTCCCCCCTCGCCCATGTGGCAGGCAGCGCCTGCCCGGTATATGAAAGGAGATTAATCATGGCAAAGACAACAAGAATGACGGTTGCACAGGCTATCGTTAAGTTTTTAGATAATCAGTATGTATCCATGGACGGTGTGGAAACAAAATTCGTGGAAGGTTTCTTCACCATTTTCGGACACGGCATTGCAGTAGGCCTGGGAGAGGCACTGGATACCAATCCGGGACAGTTAAGAGTTATGCAGGGAAGAAATGAGCAGGGTATGTGCCATGTGGCAACAGCATTTGCAAAACAGAACAACAGAAAGAGCATCATTCCCTGTGCTTCATCCGTAGGACCGGGAGCTGCCAATATGGTAACTGCCTGTGCCACAGCAACTGTAAATAATATTCCGCTTCTTGTATTTCCGGCAGATACATTTGCATCCAGACAGCCTGACCCGGTTCTGCAGCAGTTAGAGCAGAGCAGCAGCCTGGCTACCACAACAAACGATGCGTTCAAGCCGGTCTGCAAATACTGGGACAGGATCACCCGTCCGGAGCAGCTTATGACAGCGCTGATCAACGCAATGCGCGTGCTGACAGACCCGTCAGAGACAGGTGCATGCTGTATCGCACTTCCTCAGGATGTGGAAGGGGAATCTTATGATTACCCGGATTATTTCTTCGAGAAACGCGTACACAGGATCACCCGTCCGGTGGCTGTGGAAGAAGAGCTGGAAGATATAGCCGAAATCATTGCGGAAGCAAAGAGACCACTGCTTATCGTAGGCGGCGGTGTGAAATATTCAGAAGCCGGCGAGACCGTTGAAAAATTCTGTGAGGAGTTTCACATTCCCTTTGGCGAGAGCCAGGCAGGGAAAAGTGCGTGCCAGACCAGCAACCCTTACTGCCTGGGCGGTATCGGTGTGACAGGAACCCTGGCATCCAATGTCATTGCAAAAGACGCGGATGTGGTGATCGCAGTAGGATCCAGACTTTCCGACTTCACAACAAGCTCCAAACATTTATTCAGAAATGAAGACGTGAAATTCGTGACCATCAACAACAACAGATACCATGCATACAAGATGGACGCTGTAAAAGCCATCGGTGACGCGAAAGTGACAGTGGAAGCTCTGGCAGAGAAGCTGCGTGCCAAAGGATATGTTTCTTCCTACAACGGAGAAATCGAAGCTGCCAAAGAAGCATGGGACAAAGAGTGGGACCGCCTGGCCGGAATCGAATACACAGGTGATGACTTTGAACCGATCATCAAGGCCAGAGACCCGAGAACCGTTCCTGAGTTCGTAAAACTCACAAATGGTAAGATCACACAGACTGCAGCACTGGCTGCTATCAATAAAACGATTGACAAGGACGCTACCATCATCACAGCAGGCGGTTCTCTGCCAAGCTGTATGCAGCGTATGTGGAAAACAGACAAGAGAGGCGGATATCATGCAGAGTACGGCTATTCCTGCATGGGCTACGAAGTGGCTGCCACTCTGGGCGTAAAATTTGCTGAGCCGGATAATGAAGTATACTGTGTGGTAGGAGACTCCAGTTTCCAGATGCTTCACAGCGAGATCATGACGATCATGCAGGAGAGAAAGAAAGTAAACATCCTGGTATTCGATAACTGCGGATTCGGCTGCATTAACAATCTGGAAATGAATCACGGTATCGGCAGTATTGCCACAGAGTTCCGTTATACAGACGGCAAGAAACCGACCGGGGACCTGATTCCTGTAGACTACGCAAAAATCGGCGAGGGCTATGGCCTGAAGACGTATACCTGCAGGACCATCGCTGAACTGGTTGCCGCTCTTGAGGATGCGAAGAAACAGGATATTGCCTGCCTCTTTGATCTGAAGGTAATTCCGAAAACTATGACAGACGGTTATGAATCCTGGTGGAATGTGGGTATTGCCACAACTTCTGACAAGGACAGTGTAAAGAAAGCATGCGAAGGCGTTATGACAGGACGTAATGAGTCCAGAGCTTATTAATTTTATATAAACACAGGATGCCGCACGGACCCATCCGCCCTTGGCACAGCCCTCCATTCCCTGACCGGAATGTCTGCGGCAGTGCAGGGAAATCGGGCCGGTGCGGCAAAACCAGATGCTGCAGCCGGTTATCCCGGCTATGGCAGGATAACAGCATATAAGACAAGGAGGATATTTAGATATGGGAAAAGTGTTCGGATACCCGGAATTTGACGCAAACGGTGAAAAGATTTTGACAACCTATGACAACGAATATAAAGACATGATGATGGACATCCGTGTTTACCGCATGAAAGCCGGTGAGACAAGATCCTTCAAAAGGGACGGAGAGGAGCTGGCTGTACTTCTGCTCTCCGGAAACATCACCTATGCATGGGATGGAAACAAGGAGACTGTCAGCAGAAAAGATGTATTTACAGAAGGCCCCTGGTGCGTTCATGTGTGTACAGGAACAGAAGTCAGCGTAACTGCAGAGGCAGATTCAGAGATTTTAGTACAGTGTACAAAGAATGATACAGAGTTTGCAGCAAAATTATACAAACCGGAGGATGCTCCCTGGGGTTATTCCTGCAAGGGCAAATTCGGAAATGTTGCCAAGAGAAGAGTCAACACCATCTTTGACCATGATATCGCTCCCTGGTCTAACATGGTTCTGGGTGAGGTTCTCAATGACAGAGGAAACTGGTCAGGATATCTGCCGCACAGACATCCGCAGCCGGAGACATATTACTTTATGTTCGACCGTCCGGAAGGCTTTGGTGCCAGCTTTGTGGGTGACCAGGTTTTCAAGAGCACAGACGGAAGCTTTTCAGCGATCCCGGGTGGTGAACTGCATCCCCAGGCAGTGGCTCCCGGATTCCAGATGTACACGTGCTGGATGATCCGCCACATTGAGGGCAATCCGTGGCTGCAGACAGACCGCTGTGAAGACGAGCGGTATACCTGGCTGCACGACGCAGAATTTTAGTATTCAAACAGACATTTCATAAAATATAGAAAAGAAAAAGGAGAACACGATTATGGCAAGAGAATTTATCGTACCGGGTCAGATCATTTCCGGTTCAGGCGCATTAAATATGGCAGAGGAAGTATTAAAAGGACTTGGAAAAAAGGCCCTTATTGTTACAGATAAAGTGATGATCCAGTTGGGAAACTGCGCAAAAGTTGAGGCAGCCCTGAAAAACCAGGGAGTGGAATATGCCATTTACTCTGAGATCGTAGGCGAGCCCACAGATACCATGATTGAAAACGGCCTGAAATTATACAAAGAGGAAGGCTGTGACTTTTTAGTGGCTCTGGGCGGAGGAAGCCCCATTGACTCCATGAAAGCCATCGGTTCTCTGGTTATAAACGGCGGATGTATTTCCGATTACATGGGCAAAGTGATTGATGTGGAGATGCCTCCTATGGTAGCGATTCCGACCACAGCCGGAACAGGTTCTGAGGCAACACAGTTTACGATCATCACAGATACAAAGAAAAATATCAAAATGCTGTTAAAGGGCAAAGTCCTGATGCCAAGCCTGGCGATCATTGACCCGCAGTTCACCATGACTGCACCGCCTAAAATCACAGCAGCCACAGGTCTCGATGCTTTATGCCACGCAGTGGAGGCATACACATCCAGAAAAGCACAGACACTTTCCGATACATTTGCCATGTCAGCCGTAAAACGTATCTTCAAATATCTGCCGGCTGCATTCAAGGACGGCAGCAATGAGGAAGCCAGAGTACAGATGTCCGTAGCTGCTCTGGAGGCTGGTATTGCATTCAACAATGCATCTGTCACCATCATTCACGGAATGAGCCGTCCGATCGGCGCTCTGTTCCATGTAGCTCACGGCCTTTCCAATGCCATGCTGCTGAAAGAATGCCTGACCTTTGCTCTGGAAGGGGCATATGACCGTTTTGCAGACCTGGGACGCGCAGTGGGTGTTGCAGTGGATACAGATTCCGATAAAGAGGCAAGTGAGAAGTTCCTTGCAGCAGTGGAAGCTATTACAAAAGAGCTGGAGACACCTACATTGGGTGAATTTGGTATTGATAAGGATGAGTTCTTTAAGGTGATTGATAAGATGGCGTTCGATGCCATGGACAGTGGTAGTCCGCAGAATACGATGAGAGAAGTTACGGAGGATGATGTGAAACAGATTTATAGAAATCTGTGGTAATTTGATTCCGTAAGGTGGTGAAGCTCCGGGACCGATGGATTGTCGGTTCTGGGGTTTTTTTGTGTGAGATGGAGGGGGGAGAAGGCGGACGGAAGTGGATGGAAGCGGGCCGGGGAAGGGATATGCCTGGGAGCGAAGCGTTCCGCTGCCGGGGAGCTAACCTGCTCCCATTTACTAAATTCATCGGCAATGGCCTCTTCATTAAGTAACTGGGGCAGGTGGATCTCCCCGGCGCTCCACTGAGACATCGCTCCCAGGCATATCCCTTCCCCGGCCCGCTTCCATCCACTTCCTGTTCTTCGGCGTCCCCGTTAGTCATAGTAGTTTTTAGTGCGAAAGTATTTGGAAAAGGTTGAAGTAGTTAAAACTTTGCGGTGTAGAAAAAGTTGATTCTTTTGTGAGAAAAGTGTGTCAGTGTTCCGTCAGGTCAGTGTATTTATTGGGCAGATTATGTATAAGCATAGCAGTGGCAGGTATTCGCCCAATTGTAAAGCGGTTGTTGATGGGCGGATACCCGTAATTATTCTGCTAGTTCAAGGGTTATAAGGTTTTTTTGTTTTCCGAAAGAGAATCAGTATAGGGAAAAGAGTTTTCTTTTCTGTTCCGAGAGCAAATAGTATCGGATAGAGGGATTTTTTCGCTATAGAATGTCAGGACTGGTGGAGCGGGCGGGGGTCTCCTGTGGATGACATTGCGGTAGAGAGCCTGAAAATCCATCGCTTACTAAGACTTAGGCGCGAAGTCTTTACTGAGCGTCTTAGTCGCAGTTAGCGATTAGTTGAAGGGGAACGAAGCTGGCTTCCACAGGAGACCCCCGCCCGCTCCACCGGGCCGTCTCCATACCAGCCACCCCACCCCGCCCGCTCCATCAGGCTGTCCCCATACCAGCCACCATACAAAAAACATTGCCATCTTGTAACTACTTGGCGAAAATGATAAACTGAAAACAAAACAATATGAGGGAATGTGGAATGCGAAAGAGTATAACAAAGCTTTTTCTGGCAGCTCTCAGCCTTTTATGCATCAGCGGCTGTGCCGGCAGGGATGTGCGGGAACCGGAGCAGGAGATCATTATCGGGGTCGTGACAAAATCCAGGAACAGCGAATACTGGATGTCTGTCAATGCAGGTATGGAGAAGGCTGCCAAAGAGAGGAACGTGAAGACAGTCATTTTGTCCCCGGATACGGAGACCGACAAAAAAATACAGAAAAAAATGATACAGGACCTGCTGAAAATGCAGGTGGATGCCCTGGCGGTATCCCCCATTGATTCTTACGATAATCAGGATTACTATGCCCAAGCCCTGGAAATGGGGATTCCGGTGTATGCCTATGACACCCCTATCGCGGATGTGGAGGTCCCCTACATAGGCATTGACAATGAGACGGTAGGGTATGAGCTTGCCAGAGTGCTGGCTGATAAGATGGAGCACAAGGGGAACATTGCCATCATTGCGGGCAGCAGGCAGCAGACATCCCATGAGAAACGGATCGCCGGATTTGAAAAATACATGGAGCAGGAACCGGATATCCATATAGAGGTGGAGAAGAGCGGATACAGCAACCTGCGCGTATCGGAGCAGGAGATGGAGGAGATCCAGGCCAATTATCCGAATCTGGATGGGATTATGACCACCAGTGCCGTCACTGCCCTGGGACTTGCGGAAGCTACCAGGGGGAGCGGCATTGCCATAGCTACCCTGGATGACCAGGAGGACGCGATCCGGGCAGTGGAGGAAGGGCGCATCACTGTGCTGGGAGCCCAGTCCGGCTATGAGATTGGATATGAGACCGTGAAATATATAGTGAATGATAAAAAAGGAATCAAACAGGACCGTGAAAAGATTTTGGATACACAAATTTTGACCCGGGAAAACGTGGAAGATTATCAGAACCTAAAAAAATGACACAAAAATCAAAAAATAATCCCTGTCTTCCGGTTGGCTGCTGATCTGTACCCCAAAATAGCAATATTTTTAGAATGCCACAGGAAAACACGTAAAAATAAAACTAAGGAATCTAAAATTTCTATTACTAGGATTTTCCCTGCAAAAGGTAAAATAAAATCATCAAAAGGATGATTCAAAGAAAGGCAGGGAAACAAAATGGGAAAAGAATTAGCACAGAAAATAACCGGAGGAAAGCTGTCGTGGGGAACCAGACTGTCTTATGCCAGCGGTGATGTGGCGTGCAACGTTGTGTTCGGAATGATCGGCACGCTGCTTACTCTGTTCTACACAGACTATGTGGGAATCAGTCCGGCTACCGTAGGCCTGATGATGCTGCTGTCAAGGCTTTTTGACGGTGTGTCTGACCTCATCATGGGTGTTATCGTAGAGCGTACCAATTCCAAATGGGGAAAATCAAGACCGTGGATCCTCTGGATGAGCGTACCCTTCGCATTGTCAGCAGTTCTGCTGTTTACAGTGCCGCATACCACAGGAATGCTTCAGTTCCTTTATCTGTTTGTAACTTATAACTTCTGTACAACTGTATGTTATACAGCCATCAATCTTCCTTACGGAAGCCTCTCAGCCATGATGACCAGAGTTTCTTCTGAGAGAGATATGCTGAGTGTTGTGAGAATGGGACTCTCTCCCATCGGTAAGATCATTGCAGCCACCTGTACACTTCCAATCGTTAAACTTTTCGGAGATGATCAGGCAGCATGGGTTAAGACCATGTCCATCTGGGCAGTGCTGGCACTGATTCTTCTTCTGGTATGCTTCTTCAAATGTGAAGAGACCGTAAGGATCGAGGCAAAGGAAAAAGCAGAGAAAGTACCCCTTGGAAAAGGATTTGCAGCACTTTTTAAAAACCAGTATTTCTGGGCAGTTCTGGTATTATGGATGGTACAGAGCGTTTCCTTCGGTATCTCAGGAACCATTTTACCGTACTACTGCAAATACATATTCGGAAATGATACATGGATGTACAGTGCTCTTTTCCTGACAGAGACACTGACACTGGTAGCAGGCATCTTCGCCTGTACACCGCTGATTCGTAAATTCGGAAAACGTAATATTGCTCTTGTGGGTTCACTGATCGCACTGGCAGGACAGCTTCTGTTCTTCTTAAATCCTTACAGCTTCCCGTGGATGGTAATGAGCTGTGTAGCACGTGCCATCGGCCTGGCTCCTCTGAATGCAGTAGTATTCGGTATGGTAGGCGATGTAGTGGAATTCGGACAGTGGAAAACACACATCAGACAGGAAAGCCTTATTTTTGCCGGCGGTTCTATCGGAACAAAGGTAGGCGCAGGTCTTGCATCTGCAGCTATGACAGGGCTTCTCTCCCTGGCAGGTTATGTAAGCTCCTCTGTGGGAACCGCAGCCCAGCCGGAAACAGCGCTTAACATGATCGTAAATATTTATAAATTCGGACCGATTCTTATTGCAGCAGTGGCATTTATCACACTTGCGCTGTACAAATTAGATAGGATGTACCCGGATATTATGAAAGAGTTGATCGAACGTGAGTCAAGAGGGGAGTTATAAGATATGAAAGAACGTACATTGATTACCATCAGCCGTCAGTATGGCAGCGGCGGCAAGGAAATTGCAGAGCTGCTTGCAAAGAAAATGGAGACCCGCTGCTATGACAGACAGATTCTGTACCTGGCAGCAGAGAAGTTGGGCGATTCAGACATGGATATGGATACCATTTTGGATATGTCTTATAAAATGCCGGATAACAGCATGGGTTCCTTTATGGAGGGTGTGAATTCCCTGGGATATGAATCCATTCCTTCCTATAATAAAATGTATCGGGAACAGGCAAAAGTTATCCGCAGAATCGCGGAGAAGGAGAGCGCTGTATTTTTGGGAAGATGTGCGGACGTGGTTTTAAAAGAATTTCCGGAATGCTACAATTTCTTCATCTACGCAGATGAGGAATTCCGAAGAGAGCGGGCAAAGGAATTTTACGGGAACAAATCCATAAAGGAACTGGAAAAAGAGAATAAGACACGTGAGCGTTACTATAACTATTATACAGGACAGAAGTGGGGAGACCCTCTGAACTATGACCTGATGATCAACACAAGCAGATTTTCCGTACAGAAGGCAGCAGACCTGATTTGGGATTATGTGACAAGCTGTCAGTCTGAGTGATATATGTGTTGCTGTAAATTTCAATATAAATTTCAATTATTTAATTATCAAGAAAGAGGTAAAAACATGAAAAAAGTAAAAGTAGGTATCGCAGGTTTAGGAAGATTAGGTAAAGTACACGCAAACAACATCGCATTCAAGATTCCGAATGCAGAGCTGACAGCGGCCTGCTCCATCATGCCGGCAGAGCTGGAATATGCAAAGAAGGAACTGGGTGTCCAGGATGTTTACTCTGATTACCGTGAAATGCTGGAAAAGGCAGATATTGATGCTGTGGCTATCGTAACTACAAGCGGTGAGCACTGCTGGCAGATCGCGGCAGCTCTTGACGCAGGAAAGCACGTTTTCTCCGACAAACCCCTTGGTGTTACGGTGGAGGAATGTAAGCTGGCAGAGGAAGCTGTTGAGCGTCATCCGGAGCTGGCATTTTTCCTGGGATTTATGCGCCGCTTTGACCCATCCTATGCGTATGCAAAGAAGAAAATCGAGGAGGGCGCAATCGGAACTCCTTACATGGTAAAGGCAACAGGGATTGACCCGGAAGCACTGGTGGAGGGCGCCATCAAGTTCGCGGCTACCAGCGGCGGTATCTTCATTGACATGGCGATTCATGATATTGACCTGATGAGATGGTTCTTAGGTTCCGACCCTGTTGAAGTTTACGCTGCAGGCGCGACCTTCAAACATCCGGAATTCAAAGAAGCAGGGGATGACGAGACAGGTGTAGCTATGTACCGCTGTGAAAACGGCGCACTGGGATTTGTACATGTGGGACGTACTGCAGCTCATGGTTACCATGTTGAGACAGAGATCATCGGTACCGAAGGCTCCCTGCGTATCAGTCCGGTTCCGGAGAAGAATCTGTGCATGATCTACGACAAGAACGGTGCAGTGGTTGAATGTGTAAGCGGGTTCCCGGAGCGATTCGCAGAGTCCTACCAGCTTGAGATGCAGGAGTTTATCAACTGTGTAGAATCCGGAAGAAAACCGGAAGTGACTGTATACGACGGAACAAAATCTACCCAGATTGGTTTCGCTACCACAGAAGCATGGAAAAAAGGCGGTATTCTTAAAATCGAATATTGATCCGTATTCCTATATTGTTTACAGGAAGACCTCTATAGACCGGAAGTGTGCTGCTTTTTTAGCGGCACACTTCTGTTATTCTTTTGTTACTGTTCACACGCCACTGTCCCGCGAGGTGTTTTCAGGCCGAAGGCATGAAAATCCCGAGGCAGCCAGCGCGATATGG
>ERZ507245.89-NODE-89-length-32450-cov-5.86662_pt1 | contig 32450 bp, 20 predicted proteins | sample MGYA00512641_ERZ507245 | MGnify/ENA metagenome assembly ERZ507245
TTTCCCTACACGACGCTCTTCCGATCTTAGGCAAATCGCTGAACAATACTTGGAGGCATTGAAAGAACTTCAGCCTAAAACTTTTGGTAGTGCTTTTGTCGTAAAGACCGCCTCTTTGTTGGGAGTTAGAGATAGTCGTCGGATTGAAGGGGATTATACGTTTACTTTCCAAGATTGGCTGGAACGTAAAACATTTGAGGATGAAATCGGACGTAATTGTTACTATATTGATGTTCATAAACCGGGACATAAAGAGACTCGTTACAAAAAAGGTGAATCTCATGGAATTCCTTATCGTTGCTTGACTCCTAAAGGTATGAAGAATCTATTGACCGCCGGACGCTGTATTTCTACTGATGAAGAAGCTTTTGGAAGCTTACGAGTGATGCCACCTTGTCTGGTGACTGGTGAAGCTGCCGGAATGGCGGCAGTACATGCTATTAAACAGACAAAGAATGATGTTCATAAGATTGATGTCGGTTTTCTACGCAAAAGATTAAAAGAAGAGGGACAATACTTTTTATAAATATGTTAAGGACAATTTTTATAGGATATTCGTCTTGACAAATGCTTTTTAATGTTGTATCTTTGTAGTACGAGCGTGAATATCCACTTTAATAAATAACAGATAAAAGAAGATGAAATTAATAACTTGAATGATATAATATTCTAACAAATTCGGACATGTTCCTTGATTAGTATCAGAAATGGTGTATCGGATATAGGCAAAAAGGCTGCAAATTTTATGAAATTTGCAGCCTTTTTGTTGTAAAAGATGGATTTGAAAACTCGGAAATCCGATCGTAGAGTTTCTAATAAACTCAGATACCGTTCTTAATAAACTACTCAAAAGTTTATTAAAAACGTGAGATCCGTTTATATAGAAAGTTGTTCATATTTTTATATATTCTCAAGTTTGCGTTTAGAACCTTCTTGGTCGAAGGTAACTATACTTAACAAGTCAGAAAGTAATCAAATGAGACAATAGCTTTCTTGTTGGCTAAATTTATACGTGAAGCTCCAGAACAAACCGCGCTCCTTTCGTGTAATTCGTATCCAGTGTCAGGCTTCCGTTCATCTTGGCAGCAATCAGTGAACAGATCGGTAATCCTAGTCCATCCCCTGTAGTCAGGTCTTTTACTTCTGTGAAAGGCTTAAAGAGATTTTCCTGTTGCTCTGCCGGAATTCCTGTCCCTGTATCCGTAACGATGAATTGGTGCGTGTGTGCTCCCCGTTTCTTGAATTCAAGACTGATACGACCCTGTTCGGTGTAGAAAGCGGCATTTTTCAGTAAATAGAGAAGAATGCGTTCCAACTGTTCCTTGTTTGTCTTTACCTGAAGTTTTGGTGCATTGACTGAAGATGTGACATCCGGTTTTATGTGTTCTTTGGCTCTATCCATCACATTTTCACAGAAAGTTCCCACATTGGTTTCACTTAGTTCATAGAACTCGGTTAGTGAGTTTTCCAAAGATGACAGTTCTTGAATATCATCACTGAATTTTTTCAAAGCTGCAACTTGTCCCTGCATTTGGGCAGCTTCTTGAGGAGCCTTCTGTGACAGTTCTTCGGCTGAAGTAGCCAGCGTATTCAGGGTAGGTTCCATTTGCGAAGATATATTCTGTATAAATTTGGTTTTTAGTTCATTGTGTTCATTGGCAATTTTCACGCTTTTCTTTAATTTACGATTGCCGGCGATGAATCGCAGCAATATCACAGCCAGTATTGCCAGGCCGGCTACCAATATAGCCACTAGCACACAGAGACTTATGATAATATACTGCTTGGCAGATAGTGAGTCGTCTTTCTCCTGTATGGTCAGTTGGCTTTCGTCATATTTTCTCTTCAGTACATTTAGCTCATCCTGTGCGGTTAACGTTTTTACAGAGTCTGTCCAGACAATGAAGCTTTCGTAAGTGCGTTCCATCAGTGGAGCATTGTTGCCTTTCCGTGCAATACTGATAAGGTTCTTGTAGCAATCGCTCACTTTGGCATAGTCTTTCTTTTCTTTATATTGGTTGATAAGTTTGCGGAAACAGGCATCGCCTTGTGTGTTCTGGTTGAAAGTATAATAATAGTTGGCTTTTGTATACAGCAGTGCCTCCGTTAGGGAGTCGTTCTTTGCAAGATTAGCTGTTTCTTCCAGTTTATCCAACTGTGTCTTTGCCTGTGCGGGGTTTTTCAGTGCGGTGTACATCTGCAATCGTTCCTTATTGATAAGGAAACGCAGGTCATAAAAGACTTTCTTTTTATTCTGTTCTCCGGTCCATAGAAGCTGCTCCATGTCACGGCAAAGCTCGAATCCTTCTTTATAGAAATTCTCTCTGACATATAAAGCATTGGCCTGAACACCACATTCTATTGCCTGTGGGTAGTTTTCGCGGGCGGCAAATGCTTCGTATGCTTTTTTGAATAAATAGCGCGCTTTGATATAATCTTTCTGTTTAAGGCTGCTCTGCGCTTGTTCCTTTAGCTCTGTAGCTCTGTCTTGGGGAGTTTGCGCAGAAGTCAGTATGGTGAAACAAAATATTATCAGGAGGCTTGTTATGGATGCTTTCATATTATTGCTTATTTGTTTGTCACAAATGTAAAACAAATATATGAAAAAAGGTAGCGTTCACGGTGAAATAATTTTTATCTGTTTATATTTACTGTGATTACCCTGCCCAGTTCTCTCTGTCGAGATTCCGATAACTGATGGCTTCTGCCAGGTGGCTGGGAAGTATTTGCTCTGTTTCTTCCAAATCGGCAATGGTGCGGGCTACTTTTAAAATCCGGTCATAGGCACGGGCGGATAAATTGAACCGTTCCATGGCGTTTTTTAATAACACAAGCCCTTTATCATCCGGTTGGGCATATGTTGCCAGCAATCTGCTGTTCATCTGTGCATTGCAATAAATACCCGTACATTCGGCATACCGTTTCTCCTGTATCTGACGCGCTTTTATTACTCGCTGCCGGATGATACTGCTCGACTCTCCCTGTCTTTGATCGGATATCTTGTCAAAGGGTACGGGAACTATCTCTATTTGAATGTCTATACGGTCTAATAACGGACCGGATATCTTATTCAGGTATTTTTGTACTTGTCCGGGACTGCATACGCATGCTTTTGTCGGATGATTGTAATATCCACATGGGCATGGGTTCATAGATGCGACAAGCATCAGGTTAGCCGGATAACTAATGGTGCTTTTGATACGGGAAATGGTGATGTGTCGATCTTCCAGCGGTTGGCGCAATACTTCCAACACGCCCCTGTTGAACTCTGGTAACTCGTCCAGAAATAAAACCCCATTATGTGCCAGACTGATTTCTCCCGGCTGCGGGAAACTTCCGCCACCAACCATTGCTACTTGCGAAATCGTATGGTGTGGATCGCGGAACGGGCGTTGGGTAATCAATGAGGACCCGCGTTGCAGTTTTCCGGCAACCGAGTGTATCTTGGTCGTTTCCAGACTTTCCCCTAATGAAAGAGGGGGAAGAATGGACGGGAGTCGTTTAGCCATCATTGATTTGCCACTGCCTGGAGCACCTATCATGATTAAATTGTGTCCTCCGGCTGCTGCAACTTCCAAGGCTCTTTTCACGTTCTCTTGTCCTTTTACATCTGCAAAATCCAGGTCACTATGATTCTGTTGTTGATAGAATTCTTCCCGGGTATTGACAATAGTTGGCTCCAGTTCGCGTTCGTTGTTGAAAAACTCGATGACTTCTTTGATATTACTGACTCCGTATACTTTTAACTGGTTGACAACAGCGGCTTCCCGTGCATTTTGTTGGGGAATGATAAGTCCCTCGAACCCGTCTTCGCGGGCTTTGATGGTGATAGGGAGTGCTCCCTTGATAGGCTGGATACTTCCGTCCAGACTTAGTTCACCCATCAGTAAATAGCGGGAGAATTTCTCGGAAGAGATTGTTTCACTGGCACCCAGCAGTCCGATGGCAAGCGGTAAATCATAGGCTGAACCTTCTTTGCGGATGTCAGCCGGTGCCATATTGACTACTATATTGCTTGTGGGCATTTTATAGCCATTCACTTGCAATGCGGAGATAATGCGTTGATGGCTTTCTTTGACCGCAGAGTCCGGAAGGCCGACGAGATAAAACATACAGCCGCGCGAGCTGTTGACTTCGATTGTGATGAGTGTTGCATCAATCCCTTGAACAGCCGCTCCGAAAACTTTGATTAACACGTTTGCTTAAGGTTATTTTTTCTTTTTATTGTCTTGTTTTTCCTTTTCTTCAGCTGCTGTGACTACTTCTTCAATTTTCTTTTTCAGCTGCTCTCCTTTGAGGTTTTTTGCCAGAATCTTGCCGTCTGCTGCCAAAAGAATGTTGCTGGGAACTTGTTTGATAGCATATTGTTTGGCAACCTCGGAATTCAATCCACCAAAATCACAAACTTGTTCCCAATTTAGCGTATCGCGTTTAATAGCATCCTGCCATTCCTTCTTGTCCATATCAAAGGAGACTCCGAGCATAGCGATGTGTTTGTTCTTTTTGTACTTCTTATAAAGTTCTTTTAACTCGCTGTTGCTTTGATGATTGGAGATACTATCTGCCCATGAGGCCCAGAAGTTGATTAACAGATTCTTCTTTTTGAAATCTTCGGATGAACGGGTAATTTTCTCTCCTTTTATATTGGGCAGGCTGAAAAACGGAGCATATTTGCCTGTCTCTGTCTTTTCGGACAAGGAGATAGCTTCGTTCAATTTCTCGATATATAGCTTGTCTTGCAGTATTCCTGTCATGACTTCAATTAATTTCTTTATCTTGTTGAAATCAGGAGAGTCTTTCTGCACAAAGTATTTATCCAACAGGTAAAGACTGACAAAAGAAGAATGATGTGTCCTGATGAATTCTTCCGCCTTTTGCTCTAAATCTTTTTCGGAAGGGTTGTTTAAACTACTCAGCTCTTTCTGAAAGGCTGTGAACTCTTCATTATATCTATTCCCGTTGATGTCCAGAAATTCGGGGTGGTCTATATTTCCTTTTATCTTGATTTGGTTTCCTTTATCGAGGAAGATCGGATATTCTATTTGGTTGTCAATCAGCAGATAGGCCGAAGTTATGGTATCTATGGAGGTGGTGTAGGAGAATTTGTCTCCTTTCGCGAAAATAGTATCTATCCGGTCAAAGGATTCGTCCATTCCGTACAGGTAGAGCGTATCTGTACCCAGTCCCTTGATTTCTCCGGTTATGCTTGTTTTCTTAGACGATTTGCCACAACCGCACAGGCAGATGATTATAAGGATTAAAATGCTGCTCTTTTTCATTGCTTTGAATTCTTTTCTGCGAAAGTACGGTTTTTATGGATAAAAAAAAAGAATTGCCCGTCATTTATAATGACAGGCAATTCCTAATATTTAAAATAGAGTGGTAATTCTCTTATTTAATGATGCTCATGAAATCTGCATTTGTGAAGTATTTTGCAAATTCCAGATCAGTAGCTGCTTTCTTAGCTAATGAAGAATCTTTAGCAACCGCGCTCTTCAAGCTGCTTGTTACCATAGAAGAATTGTTAGTTCTAGCACCTAAAACTGCCATCAGGTAGTCAGTGTAAGCATCCGGTCTTGTTACGTTAGCCAATGTATTTTTAGCTTTGTTGTAGTCCTTAGCAAGGATTTGAGCCAAAGCAGCACTGTTAGTCTTAGAGTCACCGAATGAGTTAACTGCTCTTTCATATTGACCTTGAGCGATGTACAGGTTACCCATAGATTCGCCAAGTTCTTTTGTTCCGGCAGCTTTACCGAAGTATGCTTCTGCAGCTGTTTTGTCACCCTTCATCAAAGAGATCAAACCTAAGTTCATGTTAACTTCAGGAGTAGCATTAACGCTGGCAGCTTTCTTGAAGTAAGATTCAGCTTTGTCAATGTTACCAGCCTGGTAAGCTAATTTACCCAAGTTGTTGTAACCACGGTAATCGTTCGGGAATTGTTTGGTAGCTTGAGTATAGATAGCTTCTTGTTTAGCAGGATCGCTAGTCAGTGTAGCAGCATACAGCAATTCTTCTACATTCAGTTCAGAAGGATTAGAAGAAGCCAGTTTAGTGATTTCTTCGTCAGACTTACCGATGATTTCATAGTTCAAAGTCAAACGAGAACGACGTAACTGAGGAAGAATAGTGTTAGCCAATTCTTTGTATACAGCAGAGATGTTTTTGATTTCGCTTTCTCTTTGAGCAGGATCTTGGTACATTGCAATAACGCGGAGGATCAACTCTTTGTCTTGGATGTTAGATTTAGAAACTAATTCTTGGAAACCTTCCCAGTCCTGTGCAGTATATTTAGCATCGATCGGGGCATCGATTTTTGCTTTCTTCAGGTCTTTGCTCAACAGCTTAGTTGTGTTGTCTTCGCGGTTTTCAGCAAGAGTTGTATTCAAGCTTACACCACCATCAGGAGAAGCGTATGCAGAAACTTCGATGTTGCTGATCTTCTTGTTAGCAGCTTCGTTTACGTTAGCTACTTCTTTGTTGAATTCTTTAGCAGTCTTCAATTCGCTGGAACGAATGTTAGCCTGTTGGATCAAGAACATGATGTTAGCATCGTGTTTTTCTTTAATGATACGTTGGAAAGCGTCTTCGCCCAATGCAGGGTTAGCGTTACCTAATGTATTGTTTACTAATTCAGAAGTAGAAATTACACCATCAGCAATTTTCACAGCAGGAATAGTAACTACTTTCTTACCGATAGTAGCTTTGAATTCCAGGTACAATTCAGACTTAGCCATTTCCGGAACATAGTCGAAAGAAGTTTTCATAGTGTAGCTACCGCCCATCTTGTAAGAGATAGACTGGTCGTTACCTTCCACTTTTTCACCTTGGAAAGTAGCTGGTTGGCCTTTAGCTTCGCCGCCATTCCATTTCAAAACCGGAGTAACTTCTACAACCGCTTTCTTGTTGAAATACTTTTCAGGAAATTTACCATTGATGGTCGCAGGAACTTTACCACCTACTGCCTCCAGCACTTGCGGAGTAACAGTGAAGTAATCAGCTGATAATTCACCCATTTTTTTGCTGCAAGAAGAGAATAATGCAACAACCATTGCCATGAGTAAAGGCAAGTACAACTTCTTAGTCATTTTAGGTATAAATTAAATGTTTGTAATTGAAATATCGTCTATTTGTCAACCTCCTTCTGCTCGCACAGAAAAAGTAACGCAAAGATATTAATTCTTAATATAAATATATAGATAAGGGGCTGATTTTATCATAATTTAATGAAATAACTCCTCTTTTTCTTTCCGGTACTTGATATTTCGCGGGTGATGCTCAATAATCTCACTACGAAGCATGTTGCGGTCGATATGTGTATAGATTTCCGTTGTCGCAATAGATTCATGTCCGAGCATGCATTGAATAGCTCGCAAATTGGCTCCACCTTCCAGTAAATGAGTGGCGAAGGAATGCCGGAAAGTGTGCGGACTGATGTTTTTGGTAATACCTGCTTTTTCCGCTAATTCTTTTATCATGTGAAAGATCATAATCCGGGAAAGTCCTTTGCCTCTCCGTTGGCTGACGAAAACGAAATCCTCATGCCCTTTTTTAACTTCAATTTGATTGCGGTCTGGTATGTAAAGTTTTATTTCATTAATGGCTCGCGGAGAGATGGGGACGAGGCGCTGTTTGCTTCCTTTTCCTTCTACTTTGATAAAACCTTCATCAAAATAAAGGTCGGACAGCTTGAGAGTGACAAGCTCCGATACGCGAAGTCCGCAACTGTATAATGTCTCTAAAATAGCTCTGTTTCGCTGTCCTTCGGTTTTGCTGCGGTCAACGGCAGAGATGATCCGGTCAATTTCCTCCACAGTCAGTACTTCAGGAAGTTTAAAGCCTATTTTAGGTCCTTCTAACAACTCACTGGGGTCTGCTTCCAAGTAGTCTTCAATGATGAGAAAACGGAAGAATGATTTGATTCCTGATAAGATGCGGGCCTGTGAACGAGGGTGAATGCCAATGTCGTGTAATCCGGCTGCAAAATGTTGAAGATCAGATAAACATACGTCTAATATATCTATCTTTTCCTGCTCTAAAAAGTTTATCAGTTTGTCCAAATCCGTAAGATAGGCATCCAGCGTATTAGGAGATAAAGACTTTTCCAGTTTGAGATACTGCTGATACTTCCTGATTATCACGTCTTGTTGTTCCTTCTTCCTCTTTTTTTCGTTGATTTCCATTTCTTTTTTCTACCTTTGCACCTTGAAATATTGTTCTTTGGATACAAAGGTATATAAAAAACAGGATTGCGCGATGAAGATACAAATTATTAATGGCCCGAATATTAATCTGTTGGGTAAGCGTGAACCTTCCATTTACGGAAGCGTTACATTTGAAGATTACTTGGCTGATCTTCGCAAAAGATACGTTGACGTGGAGATCGACTATTTTCAATCGAATATTGAGGGTGAAATGATAGACTGCATACAGCAGGTGGGATTTGATGTGGATGGCATTATTCTGAATGCAGGTGCGTATACACATACTTCCATAGCCTTGCAGGATGCTATTCGCTCTGTGACGTCTCCGGTGATTGAGGTACATATTTCCAATGTGCATAGTCGGGAGTCTTTCCGACACGTATCGATGATTGCTTGTGCCTGCAAGGGAGTGATTTGTGGCTTTGGGTTGAATTCGTACCGTTTGGCCTTGGAAGCTTTGTTAGATAGATAATAAATAAGGTAATATAATATATAATAGGTAGAAAGACTATGTTATTGAAACAGACTAAAATTGTGGCTTCCATCTCGGATAGACGTTGCGATGTGGATTTTATAAAACAGTTGTTTGAAGCTGGGATGAATGTGGTGCGTATGAATACAGCGCACGCTAGCCGTGAAGGTTTTGAAGCTTTGATTGCAAATGTACGTGCTGTGTCCAACCGTATTGCGATCTTGATGGATACAAAAGGTCCGGAAGTTCGTACGACGGCTAATGCAGAACCAATTCCATATAAGACAGGTGATAAAGTAAAGATTGTAGGTAATCCGGATTTGGAGACAACCCGTGAATGTATTGCTGTTTCATACCCGAACTTTGTGTCCGATCTGAATATCGGTGGTACGATCCTGATTGATGATGGTGATCTGGAACTGGAAGTTATTGATAAGACTAACGATTATTTGTTGTGTGAAGTCAAGAACGATGCTACTTTGGGAAGCCGTAAGAGCGTAAATGTTCCGGGTGTTCGCATTAATCTTCCTTCATTAACGGAAAAAGACCGTAACAATATCCTTTACGCTATTGAAAAGGATATTGATTTTATCGCTCATTCTTTTGTACGCAATCGTCAGGATGTGCTTGATATTCGTGAAATTCTGGATGCTCATAATAGTGATATCAAGATTATTGCTAAGATTGAGAATCAGGAAGGGGTAGATAATATCGATGAAATTCTGGAAGTGGCAGATGGTGTAATGGTGGCCCGTGGTGACTTGGGTATTGAAGTACCGCAGGAACGTATTCCGGGGATCCAGCGTGTACTGATTCGCAAATGTATTTTGGCAAAGAAGCCGGTAATCGTTGCTACTCAGATGCTCCATACGATGATAAATAACCCTCGTCCGACTCGTGCGGAAGTGACTGATATTGCTAATGCAATCTACTATCGTACAGATGCATTGATGTTGAGTGGGGAAACTGCTTATGGTAAGTATCCGGTAGAGGCTGTGAGAACAATGACTAAGATTGCTGCCCAGGCTGAAAAAGATAAATTGGAGGAAAATGATATCCGTATTCCATTGGATGAGAATAGTAATGATGTTACGGCATTCCTTGCTAAACAGGCAGTGAAAGCTACCTCTAAACTAAAAATACGTGCCATTATTACTGATAGCTATAGCGGACGCACTGCCCGTAACTTGGCAGCTTTCCGTGGAAAGTATCCAGTGCTGGCTATCTGCTATAAAGAAAAGACAATGCGTCATTTGGCTTTGTCTTATGGTGTGGAAGCTATCTATATGCCGGAATTGGCTAACGGACAGGAGTATTACTTTGCAGCATTGCGTCGTTTGTTGAAAGAAGGTCGTTTACAGCCTTCTGACATGGTTGGTTATTTGAGTAGTGGTAAGGCAGGAACAAAGACCTCATTCCTCGAAATCAATGTAGTGGAAGATGCTTTGAAGCATGCAGAGGAGACTGTATTACCTAACAACAACCGTTATCTTTAATTTTTAAAGAGGTAAGTTTTATGCAGGAAACCGAATCGATAGACGAATATATTTTGCAGCATATTGATCCCGAGAGCGATTACTTGAAATCGCTCTATCGGGATACGCATGTAAAGCTCCTTCGTCCTCGTATGGCTTCCGGGCATTTGCAGGGACGGATGCTGAAGATGTTTGTAGCAATGATTCAGCCTCGTCAGATATTGGAAATCGGAACGTATAGCGGCTACTCCGCCCTTTGTTTGGCGGAAGGTCTGCCGGAAGGTGGACTGTTGCATACGTTTGAGATCAATGATGAACAAGAGGACTTTACCCGTCCATGGTTGGAAAAATCACCATTTGCCGATAAAATTCGTTTTTATATCGGTGATGCTTTAGAACTTGTTCCGCGTTTAGGTGTTACCTTTGATATGGCTTTTATTGATGGTGATAAGCGTAAGTACATTGAATATTACGAGATGACGTTGGTGCATCTATCTGCAGGCGGATATATCATTGCTGATAATACTTTGTGGGACGGTCATGTTCTCGAACAGCCTCGCAACACGGATGCACAGACGATTGGTATTAAAGCCTTCAATGATTTGGTGGCGGAAGATGTGCGAGTGGAAAAAGTGATATTGCCTTTACGTGACGGATTAACGATCATAAGGAAGAAAATAGTAAGTAGTAAATCGTAAAATAGTAAATAACTTTATGGAAACAACCAGACAGAATAAGATATCTCGCCTATTGCAAAAAGAACTAAGTGAGATATTCCTGCTTCAAACAAAGTCCATGCCGGGTACACTGGTCTCTGTTAGCGCAGTTCGCATTAGTCCTGATATGAGTATTGCCCGTGTCTACCTCAGTGTTTTCCCTTCAGAGAAAGCAGAAGAGATGGTGAAGAATATCAATAACAATATGAAATCCATTCGTTATGAGCTTGGAACTCGTGTACGTCACCAATTGCGTATCATTCCTGAACTGAAATTCTTCGTGGATGATTCATTGGATTATATTGAGAAAATAGATTCATTGCTGAAGTGAAATAACTCATTGCAGAGGTGAACTTTCCTTTTTATATAGCCAGGCGTTATCTTTTTTCAAAGAAAAAGCATAATGCTATTAATATCATATCCGGCATTTCCGTATGTGGGGTGGCTCTTGCTACACTTGCTTTGGTTTGCACTCTTTCTGTTTTTAATGGTTTTCAGGATATGGTGGCCAGCTTTTTTACGGCTTTTGATCCGCAGTTGAAAATTACGGTCCGTGAAGGAAAGGTTTTTGATGCACAAGATGAACGGATTCGTGCCGTTTGTGCGCTTCCTGAAGTGGAGGTGTTTACAGAGACGCTCGAAGAGAATGCAATGGTGCAATACAAGGACCGTCAGGCTATGGTTGTACTAAAAGGGGTGGAGGATAATTTTGAAGAACTGACGGCCATAGACAGCATACTTTATGGCGCAGGTGAATTTCTTCTTCATGACTCTATTGTGAACTACGGGGTCATGGGAGTGGAACTGGTTGCGACTTTGGGTACTGGTTTAGAATTTGTTGATCCTCTTCAGGTTTATCTACCCAAGCGAAATGCCAAAGTGAACATGGCAAATCCCGGCGCTTCTTTTAATCGTGATTACCTGTATTCTCCGGGTGTCGTATTTGTTGTGAATCAGCAAGAATATGACGGGAAATATATTCTGACTTCTCTCGATTTCCTCCGTGAGCTTCTGGATTATACAACAGAAGTATCTGCGATGGAATTGAAATTGAAACCTAATGTAAATATTTCATCTGTACAATCCAAAATTGAAAATATATTAGGTGATGATTTTGTAGTTCAAAACCGTTATCAGCAGCAGGCAGATGTTTTCCGTATTATGGAGATAGAGAAATTAATCTCTTATTTGTTTCTCACTTTTATCTTAATGATAGCCTGTTTCAATGTAATTGGTTCCCTTTCTATGCTAATTCTGGATAAGAAAGACGATGTAGTGACTTTGCGAAGTCTTGGAGCCAGCGATAAACTTATTTCTCGGATATTCCTTTTTGAAGGTCGTTTAATTTCTCTTTTCGGTGCTATTTCTGGTATTGTTTTAGGATTAATCCTATGTTTTATCCAACAGAAATTCGGTATAATTTCATTGGGAGGCGGTGGTGGTACTTTTGTTGTAGACGCCTATCCTGTCAGTGTTCACGCTTGGGATATCGTACTAATTTTTATCACAGTTTTAGCAGTTGGTTTTCTCTCTGTATGGTATCCTGTACGTTATTTAAGTAAGAGACTTTTATAGTTGAATGATAATGTTTTTATTATAGCCACTTTTCTATAATTGATAACTTTTAATTCCTTTTTATGGTGTTTTATTTTTATATTTAATATGATACTGCTATATTTGGCTCAATTTTGTTAATTTCCAATAATCTATAGATACTTCTGTGAAACTTGAGAATAATGAAATAAGTAGAATTGTAGACGGTGATGAAATTGCTTTCAACCGTTTTATGGAACATTATTCTTCGCGTTTATATCACTATACATTTGCGCTACTTGGTCAAAAAGAGTCGGCTGAAGAAATTGTTAGTGATGTTTTTTTTGAAGTGTGGAAAAATAGAAGAAGTCTGGCTGAGATTGACAATATGAATGCTTGGATTCAGACAATAACCTATCGAAAAGCGATTTCTTTTTTGAGGAAGGAGACTGGAAAGTATGAATTGTCATTTGATGATATCGAAGATTTTATTTTTGAGCCGGTTCAGTCTCCAGTCGAAGAGATGATTAGTAAAGAAGAAATGGCTAAAATCAATGATGCTATTCAACAACTTCCTCCCAAATGTAAACATGTCTTTTTTTTAGCAAAAATAGATGGCCTGCCCTATAAAGATATTGCAGATATGTTGAATATATCCGTGAAGACTATCAATAACCATATTGCTTTTGCGTTAGATGAAATTTCTAAAAGATTGAATATGAAATCTCGTAAAAAATAATCCTTTTAACTCTCTGTTTATTAATGTTTTGCTTCCTGTATAACTAACTCGCTTCTATTTATTCTCTAAGAAAAATGAAAAAAAAATATTTTTGACTAGGAGATTTTTTCTTTAGTTGCGTCTTTATCTATAGAACAACATTAAAAAAGGATTATGAGCTTGAAAGAATACCATCGTCTCGCAGATTTGTTTAGTAAATTGAATTCTCAACAAAAGATTGAGGATGATTTTACTTCTATGCCTGATGGTGAGAGATTGAGATTCTTTTGGGAAAATTGTACGCAGGAAAAGATTGATCCATCTTATATTGTAGAGAGGACTCGACAAAAGATGCGAAAAGATGCTATGAAGCGCAGGAAGAAATATTTCTTAGTTGCTTCAGCTTCTATTGCAGCTTCTTTCTTAATTTGTTTTTCTACAATTTATTTTTTGAGTCAAAATGGGACTACTAATTTAGACTTTCAGGCTATTGCCGAAGAAATGGATAGCCGTTCTGTTCAGGAAGTGACTCTTATTACTCCCAAAGAGCAGCTTAATTTAGATGAAAATGCTTTCATTAAGTATTCAAAAGAAGGAAAGGTTGCTGTTAATTCACAAGTAATAAAGGAGAAAGAAGAAAAAATTAAAGAAGAGCAAGAATATAACCAATTGCTTGTTCCTGCTGGAAAAAGGGCGAGAGTTGAGTTGTCTGATGGGACTCGATTGATAGTTAATTCTCAATCAAAAGTGATTTATCCTCGTCGTTTTGAAGGGGATATTCGTAAAATTTATGCTCAAGGGGAGGTTTTTCTGGAAGTTGCACATGATAAGAAGCATCCTTTTATAGTAGAGTCTGATGATTTTAAACTGCAGGTGTTAGGTACGAAATTTAATATTTCGAACTATAAAGGAGGGGCAACTAATATTGTATTGGTAGAGGGTGCGGTAGAAGTTACCGATAAGAATGAAAAGAAAGCACGTTTGAATCCTAATGATTTGTTGAATATAGCCGATGGTACAATTGCTTATCAAAAACAGGTCAATGTAGCGGAGTATATTAGTTGGGTAGAGGGGATAATGCTATTGAATGGCAATGATTTGTCGCAAATTATTCAACGATTAAGCATTTATTATGGTATACCTATTCAATGCGATCCAATTATTGGTAAAGAAAAAGTATATGGGAAACTAGATTTGAAAGATGATATAGATGAGGTGATTGAATGTATCCAGCAGACTTTGCCATTTACGATCGAAAAAAGTGATACTAGTATATATTTAAATAAATATTTTTTTTAATTAATCTTTTAAACATGTTTGCCTATGAAGAACAGACAGCCATCATGACACAAAAAAAATCGGATAAATATTGCCGTATTTACCCGATAGTAATTCCTTAGTTAAATCAATAAATCCAAAATTGTTAACCTAAAAAGAAATTTTTATGGTAAAGAAAACTATTTTTTTACACTTAAAGAAAAGACTTAAGCTTTTTTGCATTATAAACGTCTTTTTTATGATTCCATTTTCTTCGTTCGGTACTAATTCTATTAGTTGGAATTCCGAAGAAGATCTATTCTCAGTACAGTATGAGAATGCTACAGTTAAAGATATTTTAGATTATATCGAAAAACATAGTAAATATATTTTTATATACTCTGCTAATGTTCAGAAAAATCTGAATAATAAAGTCTCCATTTCAGTTTCCAATAAGAAAATAGATGCTGTGTTAAAAGAGCTATTTTCAGAGACAGGACTGAATTATAAGATGTCGGGAAGACAAATTACAATTTCGGTACCAGAAACTCCTAAAGTACAGCAAGCTACACAACAAAAAGGTATAAAGGTAACAGGTAACGTTTCAGATGAGAAGGGAGAACCTTTGATCGGTGTGACAATTATTCTAAAAAATGATTCTACAGTACATTCATTGACAGACATGAATGGTAATTATAGTATTACTGTTCCTGCAAAGAGGTCAGTGCTCTCTTTCCGTTATATAGGTTTTGTGCCTAAAGAAGAGGTCGTTGATAATCGGAAAGTAATCAATGTACAGATGGTAGAAGATGTAGGTCAGTTGGATGAAGTTGTCGTTGTGGCTTATGGCGCACAAAAAAAAGAGTCTGTTGTTGGTTCTATCACAACAATCGAACCTGCTAAGTTAAAAGTATCTACCAGTCGTTCATTGAGTAACAATTTAGCAGGTACGGTTGCAGGTGTATTGGCTGTTCAACGTTCGGGGGAACCGGGATATGATAATTCAACTTTTTGGATTCGTGGTATTAGTACCTTTCAGAAAGTTGGTGGTGATCCATTAGTTTTAGTTGACGGTATTGAACGTGAATTAAATAATATTGATCCGGAAGAAATTGAATCTTTTTCTGTATTGAAAGATGCTGCTGCTAGTGCTGTTTATGGAGTACGCGGTGCTAATGGTGTTATCTTGATTAATACAAAACGGGGGCAGGTGGGGAAACCACGTGTAACTGTAAAAGCAGAGTTTGCAGCTACACAACCTATAAAACTTCCGGAATATATTGGGGCTGCTGATTACATGCAATTATTGGATGATGTTTTAATCGACACAGGACAGAGACCTATATATACTGATAAAATTGCGAAAACTCGTGCCAATTATGATCCTGATTTATATCCGGACGTGGATTGGGTTGATGCAGTATCTAAGGATCATGCTTCCAATCAGCGAGTGACGGTAGATATCTCTGGTGGTACAGAAATCCTACGTTATTCATTTGTGGCCGCTGTTTATAATGAACGCGGTATTTTGGAACGTGACAAAAAGCGAGAGTGGGATCCTTCTATTAAGTTGCAGAGATATAATGTTCGTTCAAATGTTGATTTAAAACTATCTCCAACCACACTGTTGCGTTTTAATATTGGAGGATATTTACAAGACCGTAATTCTACAACACAAAGCGTAAGTGAGATTTTTAATAGAGCTTTCCGTTCTGTTCCATTTCAGTTTCCAGCACAATATTCTACAGGACAAATTGCAGGAACTGAGGAGTCTAATGTGTGGGCAATGGCAACTCAGATGGGGTACCAGCGTACTAGTGCTAGTAAGATTGAAACATTATTTTCACTTGAACAAGACTTGAAATTTATAACTCCGGGGTTAAAGGTAAAAGGGGTATTTTCTTTTGACCGTTATTCTACGGGGACAGTAAAACGGTCAACAAAGCCTGATATATATAATGCAGCTTCTGGAAGAACGGAAGAGGGGGAATTGATGTTGACAAAAAAGGAGAATGGAAGCAATACATTAGGACATGAATCTACAGGGACTTATGGAACTAAAAGTCTCTATATGGAGGCAACCTTGTCTTATGATCATACATTTGCGGAAAAACATGCAGTATCTGGCATGTTGTTATTTAATCGTCGTCATTTTGATAAAGGAGAGAAATTACCTTATCGAACTCAGGGAATGGCAGGACGTGCATCTTATACATATTCAGGGAAATATATAGGGGAGTTCAATTTTGGATATAATGGCTCTGAAAATTTTGCTAAGGGAAAACGTTATGGTTTTTTCCCTTCAGGGGCTATTGGTTGGATTGTGTCAGAAGAATCATTTATGCAACCTCTTCGTAGAACTATTTCTAAATTGAAATTACGTGCATCTTATGGACAAACAGGTAATGCTACTTTGAATGGACGACGTTTTGCATATCTTTCTACTATCAATGATTCATGGAATGATTTGAAACAATATAACTGGGGTACCGAGAGCGGGTATAATCGTAATGGTATGGCTGAAGGTGAGTTTGCAGTTCCTAATTTGACTTGGGAAGTAGTAAATAAAGCGAATGTGGGATTGGAGTTGGGACTATTTAATGGTATGGTAGACTTACAATTTGATTTGTTTGACGAACGCCGTCACAATATTTTTATGCCTCGTGAATCGATTCCAATAACTGCCGGATTTATAAAACAACCTTGGGATAATTATGGTAAAATGAAGAATCAAGGGGCAGAGGTTACATTGAATATCAATAAACAGTTTAATAAGAACTTGTTTGTGAGCTTGATGGGAACACTTACATATGCTCATAATGAGATTACAGAAAAGGATGAACCGGCAGCTGTTGTTGGTACAAATCGGGCAGAAACAGGATATCCAACAGGACAAAATAGAGGATATATTGCAGAACGATTATTTACAAATGATGACTTTGCTGATGTTGCAGCTGGTACTTTAAAAGAGGGTATTCCTGCACAAACCTTTACTGCTAAATTGCGCCCAGGTGATATTAAATATGTAGATGTAAATCAAGATGGGAAGATTGATGCATTTGATGTATCTCCAATTGGGGGGCCGATAAACCCAGAAATCGTTTATGGGTTTGGGTTAAATATGAAGTGGAAAGATTTAGATTTTGGTGTGTTATTCCAAGGTATCGGTCGAACATGGAATGTTCTTTCTGGTAATATTATTCCTGCGTCAAATAAAGGTACAACCTATAATATCTTTACTAATTATCAAGATCGCTGGACAGTGGATAATCCCAGTCAGAATGTCTTTTATCCACGTTTAGATTATGGTACAAATGCTAATAACAGCCAGAGTTCTACATGGTGGTTACGTAACATGAGTTTCTTACGCATGAAAAATATAGAATTAGGATATTCTTTTCCGAAGAGATGGATGCAAAATATGTTGATCTCCGGAGCGCGTATTTTTGTTAGAGGCTCAAATCTACTGACATTCTCTAAGTTTGACTTGTGGGATCCGGAAGTTACATCGGATAGTGGTGCTTCGAGGACTGGTGCTGTTTATCCAGCTATGAAATCTATATCTGCAGGTTTTGAAATTAAATTCTAAGAATTGATTGTATGAAAAATAAAATAAGGAAATATATAGCATTAGGCATGATTGCCATGTTTTCTCTATCTTCTTGTTCTGACTATTTGGATAAGGAGCCGGATGATCAGTTGACATTAGAAACTGTATTTGAGAATAAAACAAATATGGAACGTTGGTTAGCTTATATATATAATGCTACTCCCAAGTTCTATAATTATGATGGTGCAGATGCAGTAGCAGACGAGTTGGCACCTTCTGTTGGTTGGGAGTCACAGGGATTTAAGGCTATTCTTTATCAGAATGGAAACTGGACGTCTGCAAGTGGTGGTGTGATTAACTACTGGGAGACTTTTCCTATGCGTATTCGCCAAGCATATATCTTTATTAAATATGCGCATGCACTTCCTGATGTAACAGAAAAGGAAGTGAATTATATGAAAGCCGAATGTCGCTTTTTCATTGCTTACTTTCATGCTGTGATGGCTATGACTTACGGAGCAGTTCCTATTATTCGTGATGCAACAGAAGAGATTACAGGTGAAACCTTGTTGTTGAAGCAGGAGCCGTTTAATACAGTAGTGGATTGGGCTGCAAATGAATTGTTAGAAACTTCTAAATTGCTACCGGCTTATTACGATGAAGATAATAAATATGGACGTATCACTTCTATTATTTGTCTCGCTATGCGTGCCCGTTTATTGACATTTGCTGCTAGTCCTTTGGTGAATGGAAATCAGGATCCGGACATGGTGAATATGAAGAACTGTGATGGTGTTTCTATTTTTGATTCAACCTTCAAACCAGAACGTTGGAAGACCGCTGTTGATGCTAATAAGTTGCTGATAGATGAGGCTGAAAAGGCGGGGCATAAGTTATATATTGAGACGATTGGAGATGATGTAGATGCATTTCAATCTTATCAGAATGCATTGATGTTACGTTATAATCAAGGAAATATGGAAATCCTTTTCCCACGAACATATGATGATGCAGGTTATTTTGACCGTCAGGCTAATCCTCGTAGTATGGGTGGTGCAGGTGCTATTGGTGTTACCCAATCATTGGTGGATGCATTCTTTATGAACAATGGTTTAGTGCCTATCACAGGTTATACAAATGATGGAGCTACTCCAGTTATCAATTCTGAATCAGGATACAGTGAGACGGGATATTCTACAGTTGACGAGTCATATAAGACTACATGGATGTATGCTACGAAAGGTGGTACTGAACAGGAAACAGAGCATGTGATTGTTCCTAAAAATACGTATAAAATGTATTGCGGCCGTGAACCTCGTTTTTATATTTCAGTACTTTATAATGAAGAGTATCACTGGGGAAAAGATAAGTCGAATGCAAAGAATAAGTTTGCTAATTTCTTTTCAGGTGGTGAAGATGGTGGTCCTTCTCATGACTCTCCTAGTGCAGGGTATTTGATACGTAAACGTGTTGACCCCTCTGCGATTCCTGCTTCTAGTAGTGGTACTTACCAAAAGCGTCAAGGAGTACTTTATCGCTTGGCAGAAGCTTATTTGAGCTATGCAGAATCATTATATGAGTATAGTGAGGCAACGGGTACGTATACCGATAATGAAACAGAAATCTTGGATTATATTAATAGAATCCGCTATAGAGCCGGCATTCCTCAATACGGAAAGGGAATGAATCAAATACCTGTCACAGAAGCCCAATTGCGTGATTTGATTCGTCGTGAAAGACGTGTAGAGTTGAATTGTGAAGCTGGTATACGTTTTGATGATTTACGGCGTTGGAAAGAAGCCGAAACAGCTTTGGACGGAAAATTCTATGGAATGAATGCTTTGGCTAAGAGTTCGGAAAGAGATGAATATTATAAACGTACCCTTTATCAAACCAGAAGATTTATTAGTTATTGGTGGCCGATTCCTCAAGATGATATTGATAAGAATACTAATCTGAGACAATTGCCGGGATGGTGGAGATAATGTTTTATTTAAGTAAACAATGATAAATATGAGAAAAATTATATCATTCTATAATATACTGCCGTTATTTGTTCTGATTTGTTTAAGTGCATGCAATGATGATGATAATGTTGATAACAGTGATTTCTTTGCTGCTACGGAAACATTGGAAGTACATGCGTCAAGTACAAATATCGAACTTGACGGTAACGAACCTAGTAAGGTGGTTTTGACTTTTGACTGGACGGAAGCGCGCCAGATGCCGGAAGAATATTCGGTTACTTATGTTACAAAGCTAGATATTGAAGGCAATGATTTTGCTTCCAGTGTGCGTACAGAAGAGGATGAAGGCGTTTTCTCCAGAAGCTATACGACCGAGCAATTGCAGAAACTGCTGGTAGAAAAGTGGGGAAGAACTTACACTAAACCGGCTACTTTGCAGTTTCGTGTACTTGCCAAATGGGATGGCGGTTCTAAATATGCGATGCCTGAAGTGAGAACAATCAATGTAGATGTTCGTCCTTATAAACCTATTGTGTTTGACGCCGATAAAGTATTCCTGGAAGGTGATGCAGTAGGTGCAGATAAGATACAAATGACATTGACACAGGAAAATGAATATCTGTATGCTGCTTTGTTGGATTTGAAACCGGGAGTATTGAAGATACCTGTCGAGTTTGAAGGTGAGACTAATTATATCAGTCCCGACAGTGGGGATGATGTTGCATTGTCAACCGATAAAATAGATACATTGTCGGTAGTTATGAGACAAAAAGGAGCGGCTGTCGGATGGAAGATTACGGAAACAGGTGAGCATCGTGTTGTTGTAGACATGCAAGCAAAAACTGTCGCTGTCTATCCGCCAAGTAAACAACTGGAACCATTGACACTCGAATGGAGATATAATGGAAGTGCTACTGAAGATATGGTAACTACTACTGTAACGAATTTGTGGTTGCATGGTAATATAAATGGCTGGGGTACACCTGTAGATGGGAGCTTTACGCCAAGTTTGGCCGACCCGCAAGTACTTGTACATAAAGGAACTCCAATATCGGGAAGCCAAATAAAGTTCCTTATAGCAAATATAAGTGGTAAGGCAAATAATACTTATTGCTTCTCTCCTGCATTATTGAATGGATTGCGTCAGCAAAAGACGCTTACCTATGGTGTGTCGCAGGCGATTACAGGAGGAGCTGATGGTGAACAACGCAACTCATACTTTAATGTTCCGTCAAGTACTCTTGTTGTTTTAGACTTGCGAAATAAAAAAATTGTAGCATATAAATAATTTGAATTTATACTATTGCCGTATTTGCATAGGATACGGCAATAGTTAATATCAACATCAAAAGATATGAAAATAGAAGAAACAGTATCTGTTATTAAAAGCTGGAGTGTAGCTCTCTTACTTTTCTGTTCAACAAATTTATCCGCATGTTCGGGTGGTGACAATAATGGTGATGGAGGAAATGGAAGCGGCGAATTGCCTGCCGGTAATGTCACAGTGAAAATCACTCCAGATAAGAAAACTGTATTGCGTAATCCCTTGAACGGATGGGTGATCTATATGGGACGTGGTTGGGATGAGAATTTCTGGACAACAGAAGGCTACGATAATGTTTCCGTTCCGGAACTGGCAGAACCAGTGAAAGTCTCTGACTATGCAAGTACATGTTATATACGGACAAGTTGGAGTTCATTGGAGCCGGAAGAAGGGAAATATATCTGGAAAGATCCGACTGCGCGTTTAACCAGATTACTGAAAAGTGTTTTGGATCGTGGGATGCGTTTGTCTTTCCGAATTGTAGTGGATGGACGTGATCAAGGATTAAACACTCCCCAATATGTTTTTGATGCCGGTGCACACTGGTATAAAGATCCGGGTCCTACTAACGAGGAGACTGCATTAGCACGTAAATCACCTTTTCCGGATGATAAAATTTTTCAGGAAAAATATACTAAGTTTATAGAAGCGCTTGCACAGGAATTTAATGACCCGGATAAAGTAGACTTTATAGATGCTTACGGACTTGGAAAATGGGGTGAAGCACATACAATGATTTATGAAGATCATTCAAAAAAGAAACAGGTTTTCGAATGGATTACAGATTTGTATTCCCGATGCTTTACCAAGGTGCCCTTGGTAATTAACTACCATCGTCTGATTGGTGCTGAAAATACTTCCGGCTGGGGGGCTGTAGACCCTGAAACGGAAGGTTTGCTTGAGAGTGCTATAAACAAAGGATATAGTTTGCGTCATGATGCTTTTGGAATGAATGGCTATTACCAAGATTGGGAAAAGCAGTTTGCTGCTCGTTGGAACTATAAACGTCCTATCGTTATGGAAGGAGGATGGATTGTAAATCAGCATCGTTATTGGCTTGATCCTATGGGGTATCGTGAAGGGCATCCGGAAGATGTACGTCAGGGGGAATTTGATGCTTCAGCTGAGGCACGGGTCAATATGATGGATTTTCGTGCAGGAAGCGAAACCATGTCTTGGTTTAAGTGCTTCGGATTGGTGCAGCGTTTTGTTTCCGAAGGTGGTTATCGTTTATATCCTGATATGGTTTCATTGCCTAAAGATGTTAAGAGTGGTGAGAAAATTACGATTGTTCACCGTTGGAATAATATGGGATGGGGGTATTGCCCGACTAATATTCCACAATGGAATCAACGCTATAAAGTAGCATTTGCTTTGTTGGATGATAAGAACGAAGTAAAAAAAGTATTTGTTGATACTCAAACGGATTTATCTACCTGGTTAAAGAATAAACCGACTACCTATAATTTTGATTTATCACTGAAAGGTGTTTCCGTTGGTGCTTATAAGTGGGCGGTAGGTCTTGTAGATACAACGAAGAATAATGCTATCGGATTACAGATGGCAGTAAAAAATAACTTGTTAGATTCTGGCTGGGTAAAACTGATGGATGTGACGGTTAACTAACTGATTTCCTATTATAAATGTTGGCATTTAGAGTGTGGCTCTCCCCTTCTTAGGGGAGGGACAGGTCTTATATATGCTTTTTTATTTGGATTAAATACCTGAAATATCATGAGAAAACTGTTTGTTATTCTATTACTATATACCTTTCAATATACCTATGCTACCGAGTTGTTTGTTGAAGCGGAGAGCTTTGAGAATAAAGGAGGCTGGGTGCTTGACCAGCAATTTATGGACTTGATGGGCTCGCCTTATCTGATGGCTCATGGTATGGGGAAAAAGGTGGCGGACGCTTCTACCACCATACATTTTCCTGAAGCAGGTACTTATCAGGTATATGTACGCACTTATAATTGGACAGCTCCTTGGTGTCATGGAAAAGGGCCCGGACAATTCATGTTAAAAGTAGGTGACAAACAACTGAAGACTATCTTGGGTTGCGAAGGCAAAGAGTGGATGTGGCAATACGCTGGGACAGTTATTGTGAGAACGACAGAGACTACCCTTCTTTTGCATGACCTTACTGGATTCAACGGTCGTTGTGACGCTATTTATTTCACGACAGAAAAAGACGTATTGCCTCCTGCAGGCGGCAAAGTACTGGAAGCTTACCGTAAAAAACAATTAGGGATTCCCCATATCCCAAGTATAAAAGAATACTTTGATTTAGTGGTTGTAGGTGGTGGAATTGCAGGTATGTGTACGGCAGTATCAGCAGCCCGACTGGGTTGTCGTGTAGCTTTAGTCAACGACCGTCCTGTTTTAGGAGGTAATAATAGTTCTGAAATTCGTGTGCATCTGGGAGGTCATAGTGAAATAGGACCTTATAAAGCGTTGGGGAGAATGATTCGGGAGTTTGGTCATAGCAGGCAAGGTAATGCACAGCCTGCGGTGAACTATGAAGATGAAAAGAAAGAATCTTTTATCGCTGAAGAGAAGAATGTGACTTTATTTGCTAACTATCGGGCTGTATCTGTACAGAAAGAAGGGAAGGAACATATTAAATCAGTTACTATCCGACATATTGGAACAGGAAAAGAGGTTGCATTATTGGCTCCTTTGTTTTCAGATTGTACAGGTGACGGAACCATAGGTTATCTGGCGGGCGCAGATTATCGGATGGGACGTGAAGCGCGTAATGAATATGGTGAAGATTTGGCACCTATGAAAGCAGATAGCATGGTGATGGGAACTTCAATACAATGGTATTCTACAGATACAAAGAAGAAAACTTCTTTTCCGAATTTTGCTTATGGAATAATTTTCAATGAGAATAATTGCGAGAAACTGGCTATGGGAGAGTGGAAATGGGAGACGGGAATGAATCTTAATCAGATTACCGACTTTGAGCGTATACGTGATTATGGATTGCTAGTAGTATACTCTAACTGGAGTTTTTTGAAAAATGGCTTGAAAGAGAATGATAAATTCCGAAACCGTGAGCTGGCCTGGGTGGCTTATATTGGCGGTAAGCGTGAATCGCGTCGGTTGATGGGGGATTACATTCTTAAACAAGATGATATTGACAAGAGTGTATTTCATGAGGATGCTTCATTTACTACGTCTTGGAGTATTGACTTGCATTTCCCAGATCCGGAAAATTCAAAGAACTTCCCGGGAGCTGAGTTCAAGGCTGCTACTAATCATATTTATATCTGTCCGTATGCAGTTCCTTACAGATGTCTTTATTCCCGGAATATTAATAATCTGTTTATGGCAGGTCGTAATATCAGTGTGACTCATGTGGCTCTTGGTACCGTCCGGGTGATGCGGACTACAGGAATGATGGGAGAAGTGGTGGGCATGGCGGCTTCATTGTGCAAGAAACATGGAGTCAGTCCGAGGGATGTTTACCAGCATTATCTTCCTGAATTACAGTTGTTGATGAGCAAAGGTGCTGCAAAAGATGGGTCATTTCCTGATAACCAGAGATTTAATTTGTCAAAACCACTAAAGTCTCCACGTGGCTTAAGAGATTAAAAATAGCGTATTCTTATTATGAGAAAACTACTTATAGTATTGGTGATAGCTTATGCTACCTCACCTATGTATGCTCAAAATTCATGTTATAGTGAATTGAAAGGAGATACATTGGTTATTGGCAATAGCATGATTGAGCGAAAGTTCATTTGGAACGGTGGGAATTTGATGACTTATACTTTGAGTGATAAAGTGAACAATAAGGTAAATCAAACAATCTCTTTGGAACCGGACTTTGTCATTACCAAAGGTGTAAAGATAGCTTCAGAAGGAAAGTTTCAGTCGGAAAAAGTTCCGGCTACTGATATCCATCCGCCTTATTTAAAGACAACAGTTGCTTATTCATTGGGAGAACTGCAGATTCTACGGATTTATCGTATTTACGATAATTGTCCGGCAATAGCCTGTGACACTTATTTGAAAGGAAGTGTGAACAGTGTTTTCGGTGCACGGGATGTTAATATGGCGGACCGGAAGAATATTGAGTTTGCTGAAGATATGAAATCTAAATCCATTACAGCCATTTTGGATCAGTTGCATTTCAAAGGGCAACATTGGCATGCTAGAGCTATCGAGTTTTGGGATGTGACGGATTGGAACAACAACCTGGTGGCAGAAAGAACCATTATAGCCTATCGTAAAAATGATTATCGTGGAAACCTACTTTTTGTACGAAACGGAGAAGATGGTAATGGTTATTTCTTTTTGAAGGAAGCTCCTTGTTCCAGTGTTCAACTAGCTTATAAAGGAGCTGATTTTATGGCAGAGTTTGGAAAATTCATGGTTACAGGACTGGGTATTACAGAGAAAGATATTCGTCAGGAGGAGTGGACAAGAGCATATAGTTGTGTTATAGGGGTATATGGCGAGGGTGAGCTTCAGGCGCTAAAAGCACTTCGCAGTTATCAGAAAAACGTTCGTCGTCATTTTCGTGAACGTGATGAAATGATCATGGTGAATACTTGGGGCGATCGTAGTCAGGATACTAAAGTCAATGAATCATTCTGCCTGCAAGAATTGGAACGTGCAGCAAAACTGGGGGTTACTCATTTTCAGATAGATGATGGATGGCAAGTAGGTAAAAGCCCGAATTCAGCGGTAGCTAAAGGTTCTTTTAAGAATATCTGGGACAATAAGGATTATTGGAAACCGGATCCTGTCAAATATCCTCGCGGACTGGCGCCTATTATAACAAAAGGCAAGAAGCTCGGTATTGAAATCGGTTTGTGGTTTAACCCTAGTGTACAGAATGATTTTGCTGATTGGGAGAAGGATGCGCAGACATTAATCGGACTTTATCGTGAGTATGGTATTCGCGTATTTAAGATTGACGGTTTGGCTGTTCCTACAAAGAGAGCGGAAATTAATCTTCGCAACTTATTCGATAAAGTTCTGAAACAGACAGATAATAAAGTGATGTTCAATCTGGATGCGACAGCTAGTCGTCGCGGAGGTTACCACATGTTCAATGAGTATGGAAATATTTTTCTGGAAAATCGTTATACGGATTGGCAAAATTATTATCCTTATTGGACTCTTCGCAATCTTTGGATGTTATCTAAATACGTTCCGGCGGAGAAATTACAGATTGAATTTCTGAATAAGTGGAGGAATACGGAGAAGTATGCTGATGACCCTTTTGCCCCGGATAGATATTCGTTCGCCTATCTTTTTGCAACTGCAATGGCAGGCCAACCGCTGGCATGGATGGAAGTTTCTAATTTACCTGAAGCAGCCTTGGAAGTAAAAAGTCTTATTGGGCAATATAAGAAACTTCAATATTCTTTCCATCAGGGGACGATTCTGCCAATTGGTGAAGAGCCTTCGGGACGTTCATGGACAGGATTTCAGTCCATATCTGATGACAAAAGCGGTTATCTTCTTGTCTATCGGGAAAATACTCCACGTATAAAAGCCATCATTGAGACATGGTTACCCGAAGGAGCAAAAGTAAAATTGACCCCTGTATTAGGTAATGGAAAAAAACAGTTTGTCGATATTGAATGGAAAGGGGCTGTTGAGATTGCTTTGCCGGAAGTGAATGATTTTGTGATGTATAAATATGAGATACTTTCTGTATAACTGTATGAAAGAAAACAATTGGCATTTTTCACAGGATAAGGATTGGTATAAATGAACTCTTCCGATGAGTTGAAATAGAAATGATTAAACGATGAAGATAAAATTAATAATAAATATATTCGTCTTGCTGGCAGGACTTTTTAACGGGAATGTTATTGCACAGAACTTTTTAACAAATGTATATGGTCGTGACGTTCGTTTGTTGAACGGCAAATGGAATGGGATAGTCGATTTGTACGATCAGGGTATCAGAATGAAGGTTTTCGAGAATAAGAAGCCTGAAGGAAATATTGATTTCTATGAATATGCTTTTGAAGGTGGTTTGCGCTTGAATGTACCCGGTGATTGGAATTCACAGTCGCCCGAATTGAAATATTATGAAGGTACAGTATGGTATGCTCGTCATTTTGATGCAAAACGTTTAACGGATAAACGTCAGTTTCTCTATTTTGGTGCTGTAAGTTATCGTTGCCGCGTATATTTGAATGGTGTGGAAATAGGCAACCATGAAGGAGGTTTCACTCCTTTCCAGATTGAAGTGACAGATTTACTGAAAGATGGTGATAATTTTTTGGTGGTCGAAGTAAACAACTGCCGTACAAAAGATGCCATACCTGCTATGGCTTTTGACTGGTGGAATTATGGTGGCATTACGCGAGATGTAATGTTGATAGTTACTCCGCAGGTATATATCGATAATTATTTTGTCCAATTGGATAAGAATTCTCCCGAAAAGATTTTGGCTAAAGTAATCTTGTCGGAGAAGAAAGCGGGTGAAAAAGTAACAATTTCCATTCCCGAATTGAAAATAAATGTAACCTTGGCTACTGATGAAGAAGGACAAGTAGAAACGTCCTTTGTTGCAAAGAAGTTGCAACGCTGGTCACCGGAAGAACCTAAGTTGTATGAAGTAGCTATTTCTTCGGAGAAAGACCGGATAAAAGAACAAATAGGCTTTCGTAATATCAACGTGAAAGGAACAGACATTTATTTGAATGGGAAACCGGCATTTATGTGTAGCATCTCCTTTCATGAGGAGATTCCCCAACGGATGGGGAGGGCCTTCTCCGAGTCGGATGCCGCTATGTTGCTTAATGAGGCAAAAGCGTTAGGAGTAAATATGATTCGCTTGGCACATTATCCACAGAATGAATATATTGTTCGTCTGGCGGAGAAAATGGGTTTCATTCTTTGGCAGGAGATACCTATTTGGCAAGGAATTGATTTTACAGATAACAATACCCGGAGAAAAGCGCAAAATATGTTGTTAGAAATGATAAAGCGTGATAAAAATCGCTGTTCTGTGGGCTTTTGGGGAATTGCCAATGAAACACAGCCTTCCAGGGAACGGAATGAGTTTCTGACATCTTTATTGGAGACCGGGAAACAATTAGATACTACCCGTTTATATGTAGCAGCTTTCGATCTGGTGCGTTTTAACCATGAGAAGCAACGTTTTGTAATGGAAGACTCTTTTACTTCCCAACTGGATGTGGTAGCTATCAATAAATATATGGGTTGGTATCATCCTTGGCCTGTTGAACCGAAAGATGCCATATGGGAAGTCGTGATGGATAAACCATTAATTATTTCAGAATTCGGTGGCGAAGCATTGTATGGGCAGTCAGGGGATGAAAATATCGTTAGTTCCTGGAGTGAGGAGTATCAAGCGCGATTATATAGAGATAATATCCGTATGTTCGATAATATCCCGAATCTTCGTGGCGTATCACCGTGGATTTTGTTTGATTTTCGTTCTCCGTTCCGCTTTCACCCGACGAACCAGGATGGTTGGAACCGTAAAGGGCTGATTTCTGATCAGGGGATGCGTAAAAAAGCATGGTATTTAATGAGAGACTATTATCATAAGAAAATGTATAACTACTAAAACTACTGTATTATGAAAAATGTATTTTTTAGAAATGATGTAACATGGAAATATTTCATGTTGCTAGTATTCCTGTTTACAGGTAATGTGATTATGTCTTGTTCCGATGATGAAGTGGATAACCCTATCAAGGGTAACCACTGGATGATTGTAGAAGATGTTGTTAGTTTGCAGACTGGTGATGAGATGGCTATCACTCCAATTTTTAGCAGCACGGAAGCAGAAAACTTGGAATATGTATGGACTTCTTCTGATTCGGAAATAGTGAAAATTATAGAGGACAATGGTACGAATGTAAAGGTTGAAGGAATGAAGGCGGGAAAGGCCTTCATCAAGGTGGAATCACCGGGAGAAACTAAACGTCTTTCTAAAGTAATATCTGTAACTGTAAAGCAGTCTCCGCTTCGTATTTTGGCAATTGGTAACAGTTTTTCACAGGATGCGGTTGAGCAATATCTGTATGAATTGTTGAAAGCGGAAGGAATTGAAGCTGTTATCGGTAATATGTATATCGGAGGATGTTCCTTGGAAACTCATTGGGCCAATGCTAATGGTAACCAAGCAAAATATAGTTATCGCAAAATTGAGAACGGAAGCAAGACTACTAAAGCGAATACTACATTGGAAACAGCTTTGAAGGATGACAAATGGGACTATATCAGCCTTCAGCAAGTGAGTGGCAAATCCGGACAATACGATACATACAAGCCTTATTTGGGCAATTTGGTTAATTATGTGAAGGGCCATGCCACTAACAAATATATGAAACTGATGTTGCATCAGACCTGGGCTTACGCATCTTATTCAAATCATACTGATTTTAAGAATTATGATAACGACCAACTGACAATGTACGGAGCTATCGTCAATGCAGTAAATGAAGCAGCAGCCGACCAAAATATCAGTATAATTATTCCTGCTGGAACAGCTATTCAGAATGGACGTACTTCTTTTATCGGTGATAATTTCACTCGTCTTGACAATGGTGATGCTACGAGATATTATCATTTGGAAACAACTTACGGACGCTATACTGCTGCTTGTGCTTGGTTTGAGAAGATTACGGGAAAGAATGTGGTAGGTAATGCATATGCTCCGAAAGGCTTGGATGATAAAACTGTAAAGGTTGCTCAAACTGCAGCTCATATGGCTGCGCAGAACCCGAATACAGTGACCGAATTGGTTGACTTGAAGAAACGTGTTGATTCAGATGTATTGTCTGCTCCTATTTATGTTGATTTTGGTAGTTCGACTATAACTTCCGCTGCTCCATGGAATAATTATACTTCTTCCGTCAGCGCTGCTCCATTATTATTGTCTGATGCGAAGGCTAATGCTACGAACGTAAGCGTGAGAGTAGTCGGCGGATTTACTTCTGTATATAGTGGAATATCTGGAGAACCGGATAAGGTAATGGTTGCAGATGAGGTAGAATTTCCTATGTCGGCATGGAAGGATGGGATTATTGTAAGTGGAACCGCTAATACTGGAAATACAGAACCGGCAACAGTTGAAGTAACAGGTTTGAACTCTGCAAATAAATATAATTTCACGATATTGGCTGTCCGCTTTGGTGGCAGCAAGGCGGCTCGTACATCTGAATATACGCTGAAAGGAAAAACTACTATCGGCCCGAAGGAGATAAAGACAGGTTTGAAGTTAGGCACTAATGATGGAGAGTATGCAACTTTTGAAGCAGTTCCCTATGGAGAATATATTACTAAGTTTGAAAATGTTGAGCCAACTATTGACGGTAAAGTAGTTATTGAGGTTGTTGGTTTGAGCGGAGCCGCAACAGAGGGGCATTTAAATGCGTTGTCTATAAAGCAGGTGCAGTAATTGAGTTTTATATTTGGATAACAATGAAACAAAATAAAGTTCTGATTGTAATTCTGCTTTTGTTACTGTCGTTTCTTGCGAGTGGGGCATATGCGCGGCAAAAGGTTATTAAAATATTAGCTATCGGCAATAGCTTCTCACAAGATGCGGTGGAGCAGTATTTGTATGAACTGGCAGATGCTGAAGGTATTCCTGTGATTATTGGTAATATGTATATAGGTGGTTGTTCTTTGGAACGTCATGTAAAGAATGCCCGTAGTAATGATTCCGCTTATGCCTATCGAAAGATCAGTCTGGACGGTAAAAAGATAGAAAAGAAAAAAATGGCATTGGAAATGGCATTAGCGGATGAAGAATGGGATTATGTCAGTCTTCAGCAGGCGAGTGCCTTCTCTGGCATGTATGAGACTTACGAAGCGTCATTACCGGAATTGGTGAAATATGTGAAAAAACGTCTTCCTAAGAAAACGAAACTGATGCTGCATCAGACTTGGGCATATGCGGCAAATGCAACGAATTCAGGATTTAAGAATTATGGACGGAATCAGTTAGCGATGTATCACTCTATTGTAGATGCAGTAAGAAAAGCTTCGAGGCTCACAAAGATAAAGATGGTAATTCCTGTGGGAACAGCTATTCAGAATGCGCGTACTTCATTTGTCGGAGACCACATGAATCGTGACGGTCATCATCTTGATTTGAAGATTGGGCGTTATACGGCCGCCTGTACATGGTTTGAGAAAATATTCAAGCGCAATGTCGTAGGAAACCCATATTATCCCAAAGGCATGAATTATGACCAACGGGAAGTGGCACAAAATGCCGCCCATAAAGCAGTGCTGCATCCGAACCGGATTACAGAATTGACCGAATTAAAAGAACCAGCTGCGAAAGTTAATTATAATGAAAGCAAGGTTCCGGCTTATACACTTCCTGACGTATTGACCTTGAGTAACGGGAAAAAGGTGACTACTATAAAAGAATGGGTGAAGAAACGCCGTCCCGAATTGATTCATCTTTTTGAAACACAGATGTATGGGAAGTCTCCTGCACATCCGAAGGATTTACATTTCCGGGTACTGACCGAAGACAAAAACGCATTGAATGGCTTGGCTACCCGACGGGAAGTGGCTGTTTATCTCACAAAAGATGAAAAGCATTATATGACAGTACTTATCTATCTGCCTAACCAACGGCAAGGAGCGGTACCCATGTTCTTCGGAATAAACTTTAAGGGTAATCATGTCATTCACCCGGATGAAGGCATTACTTTGCCGTCGGAAGAAAAATTACTGACTTATGGCAGAAAACACATGTTTCCACGTGGTAATGCTGCTTCCAGATGGCCGGTAGAAATGCTGATGAAACATGGCTATGGGCTGGCTACCTTTTATCGTGGAGATATCGACCCGGACTTTGATGATGCATTCCGTAATGGGGTCCATCCGTTATTTTATAAGAAAGGGCAAAAACGACCGGCTGATGATGAATGGGGAACTTTGGCTGCCTGGGCATGGGGAATGAGTTGCGCAATGGATTATTTTGAGACAGACAAGGACATTGACGCAAAACGTGTAGCCATTTTCGGACATTCGCGTCTGGGTAAAACGACCTTATGGGCCGGAGCAATAGATCCTCGTTTCGCATTGGTCATCTCAAATGATTCGGGTTGTGGTGGTGCGGCATTATCGAGAAGAAAAGTCGGAGAAACCGTGCGGGCTGTAAATCGGCAGTTTACACATTGGTTTTGTCGGAATTTCTGGCAATATAACGATAAGGAAGAGAACCTGCATCAGCATGAACTCATAGCTCTGATAGCTCCTC
>ERZ507245.90-NODE-90-length-32289-cov-5.31665_pt1 | contig 32289 bp, 34 predicted proteins | sample MGYA00512641_ERZ507245 | MGnify/ENA metagenome assembly ERZ507245
ATCCGTCAGGCTGCAGAAATGCATTGATGTTCCACTCGTTCCCCACCTCCCACTGGGACACCTGTGGAAACAGGGATACCATGGTAAACCAGGACTGCTCCAGCATCTCAAGTGTCTGACGGTAAAGACTGCCTTCTGTCAAATCCCGCCTTGGAACTGCATGCCCTGTATGCTGAATACATCCCTCCGGCAGAAACCACTCGTGGCTCATGCCCGTCACTTCCAGATCCAGCTCCACTGCCCTGTCCAAAAGCTCTGTATGAGCGGAAACAGCCTCCTCATCAGGTGTAAGAGGGTCCTTCAGAATCTCTGTCAGATGCATCCAGGAACGGTATGCCATACATCCCAATGCCTTTACCAAATCCAGATATTCTGCTGCCGGTACATGGGTATCCCGCTCCCGCTGGATCAGCGGTTCCCCGATTCCGTAAAAACGTTCTGAAATCATGTGCTTTCTCCTTTAATTGTCTTGTGTTTTGATGTATTTATAATAGCAGTGGACGGGAAATTGATATACTGTTATTTTGTTGTTTTTGTAATTATTTTGTTGTAATAATGGTGTTGTGTGGGGATGGGAAAGGAGGGAGGGAGCGTTTGGGGATGGGCGGAAAATATATAATTATCTGGTAAAATAATAAAAACCCTTTTGCATACAGACTGCTGCTCTGGTGTTACAGCCTGTATGTAAAAGGGGTTATGTAATAATGTTATTTTTTGTTTCAATCTACATTCGGTTATTTCATAGAGTATGATTACGTCATATATGGATGCGAGGCTTGCTCTCATGTCCGTGGAGGATACGGTTTCTCCCTGTCCGTCACTGCCGCTGAGTTTGTTTTGGCGATTTATGCCTCCGCCTATAAAGGTGAGGAAATTTTCACACAGGCGCAGGCAGCACCTCTATATCTTCCGGTACCGTATACTCCACTTTACAGTTCCCATGTTCCAATTTCCATGACACCTGTATATCACCCACCGGTGTTTTTACTTTCCCTGATGCATGTGTCAGATATCCCGCTGTGGGAGCAATGCGGACTTTTCGAAATCCGGGTTTTGCGGGGCGTACCCCAAGCGTAACGCAGGGCAGTTCATATAAAATAAGAGCACCCCATCCGTGGCATTCACTCCTGGCATATGCCTCTGCTTCCACACAGGTCGTGCAATGATTTTTCACCATGTTTCTCCATATCTCCCAATACTGGTTTGTATATTGATACAGTCCTGTCTTTTCCAGAGCTCGGAAGAGATAAAAACACATGGCAACGGTACACTGGGTATACTTCTTATTTTTTATGGTTTCCAACAGATTCCCGGTCCCGGTAAGTGTATCTACAGTATCTGTCAGAACCGCAAACACCTGGCAGTGCTGACTGTATTCCTCGACTCCGGGGCCGTCCTGAAGCATACTATTTTTCCCTGTACAATAGGTTCTGACAGCATTCCTGACTTTTTCCGCCTTTTCCGAAAATCTATGCGCCTCTTCCCTTCGGTCCAAAAATAACGCCAGTTTTGCAGCGTGCTGAAGGCCGTAAATATATAATAGACTTTCCATTGTGATTGGTCCATTCACCCCGGCCGGAGGCATTCCTGTGGTGTCGTTCCACTCCTCTGCCCAATCAATAAAAGACCAGAAGGGAGTCTCCATATTCATTCCGCCGATTTTCCCCACATATCCCTGCGGGGTCAGATTTCTATCAAAAAAGTTTAAAATCTGATGAATTGCCGGCATGTGTTCCTCTATCAACTTTTTGTCACCGAAATACATCATGTGGTCATAGACCATCAATATATAATAAACGGAAAATCCCGGAATCACATTGGGATTGCAGTTCGGATAGCAGCAGTTCAGCAGACCGTCATACCGCTGGGAACGTTTTAAATCGTCCAGACATTTCCTGGCCAGTCTGTCATCCGCACTGACTGCATATGTGTAGAGAATCTGCTGCCTTGCATCCATTATATACTGGAGCTGCTCATAAAAAGGACAATCCTCGTAGCTTTCATGCATACACCGTCTCAGAGTTCTTTCGCTGATATCCCAAATGTCTGCTAAAGTGTTATCGGAGGTTGTAACCTCTGTCTGCACCTGCAGAGGGTATCCTGTTTCTTCGTAATGCATGCTGCAGAGTGTAAGCGGTTCCTGTCTTGTAATGATGTGCAGACGTATAAAACGGAAGGTACGGAACCAATAAGGTTCATAGGTTTCCGGCATATCCGGACTGCCAAATCCCCCCACAGAATATGTGTCTTCATAGCCCTGCAGATGGCCGTTCATGTTATCTGCTCGGTCTCTTTTTACCGGGATTTTTTCCGGCCCTGTAAAACCATTTTGAACGTAAGCTTCCGAATAGAGGAATTGTACTTTGGATCCTTTTCCGTGACAAAATTCTGTTTTCAGATATCCTGTCATTTCTTCTCCTGCGTCAAGTTCTATAATTTCTTCGGTTTCTGCAGGGAATTTTAAAGTTTTTTTCCCATTTATAAAATCTGCCCAATCCTGACCGGTATATCCGGATTTTTTAACATCCATAACACCGGAAAACTGACGCTCTTTCCGGTACATAAAAGGGATAGTCCGGGGATATAAATTACCCGGGCTGATGGCTTTTGAAATCTGTTTATTGATATACGGTCTTGCCGCATCCCATAGGCTGTCATCATAGGTATCTGTCTTCCAGCCGAAGAGTTCCGGATTTCCTATGGCATTTTCATGTATGATCAGGGGAGCAAAACGTTCCTCTTCCCGAATAAATAAGACGGAATCATCTTTTTTGCATTTCCAGGATGCGTCGGCGGACAACACATATTGTTTTCCGCTGACAGTCCGTATTTCCCCCTTCACGTACAGGCCCGGTACCGGTGTACGGAACATTCCGTGATTTCCTTTTTCCGGGTCCTGGGGATAGCGGAGAACAGAGACTGCGATTACATTTATACCATCTTTCAGATATGGCATTATGTCAATGGTATCATAAAACCATATCTGCAGATCGCCTCTGGAAGGTCCTGCCTCTATGAATTTCCCATTGATATATAGTTTATAGCGGGTGTCTGCGGATATGTGCAGAGCTGCTTCCTTTATTTTTCCGTCTATGTCTATTGATTTGCGGAAAAACACGATTCGCGGCTTTTCCTTGTCTTCCGGATTCCAAGACGGGCTCCAGATCCAGTTTGAATCTTTCAGATATTCCATGGCAAACTCCTTTAGATAGTGCGATCGTTGGCAGTTTGATCAATGTCGTTCTGCCTGTGATTTTTCCTGTTTTGTTGATGGGAATGGGTCTGTAATATTGGGGAATATAGGTATGTATGGATTGCCGTTCCCACCACTGCTGTTCCGTTTTTGAAGATTCGTCGCTCCACTCGTGGTTGTCATTCCACTTATAGTGACAGAGAATCTTCAGTTATTTTGTTGAAGATATCTTAACAGGAATCTACAAATGGATATATCTGTATTTTGATCTTTTTGATTTTATTTTGTTCTTATTTTATTGGTGCTGTCTTTCTTTTGTTACTTTTTGCTATTCCTACGTTCTTTCGTCATTCCTCATATTTTATACATTTTTGTTTTGTCTATTTTTCTTCCAGAAATTCCGTTGGTTTATAGGATTCCCGGTACTGTCTTGGTGTCATGTTCTTTTTCGCTTTGAAAATTTTTCCAAAGTAACTTTGTGACGGAAAATTGACGTACTCTGCTATTCTCGGAATCGATTCCTCTGAATAAATCAAAAGGTTTGCAGCACGTTCAATTCTTATATCGTTCACATAGTCCTGGATACATATGCCTGTCTCTCTTTTGAAAATTCGTGATAAATAACTGCTGCTGATTCCCAGCTTACCTGCAATATCATCCAGATATACTTTTTCTTTGAAATGCTTCTTTACATAATCCTTACACTGCTCTGTATAACTGGAAGTATGGCGCTTAGTCTTCAGCTCACAGACACGTTTTGTAAGTTCCTCTATGGCATGATTCCGATAGGCAAGAATCTGCATTATATCTTTACATTCTGACCCTTTATTAATGTAATACCCGCTCATGCGATAAGCCGCATATGGCATTAATCCGCCCTCAATCGCCGCGCGAGCACACAAAGTCACACCTACAACCAGCATATTCCGCCAATGGGTCAGCTCACTGGCTCCCAGTTTTCCGACTTCCGCATCCATATCTTTTGACAAACGGACTGCCTCTTCCACATTCCCCTCACGCACCATATCCAGAAGTTTCCTCTCTTCCTGATAGGAATGGCGGTAAAAGTCTTCTTCCTCAGACTTTAAGGTAAACAAAATCTGCTCTTCCGTTTCTTGTTCTTTCGTGACCGGAACCAGATGATTGGCATCCAACAGCTGCTGATCCGTGTATTCTGCATCGCACACAATTTTTGCAAGTATGCAGACTGTCTGAAGTATTTCAGTAACCGTAAACTGGCGAAGGTTCTTCTCTGCATCTTCCGGGATACCATATGCGCGATAGAACTTGTGTCTTTCGATTTTATTAAAGAAAACCGTGCACATTGGGCCAGCCAGATAGTACGCATCTGGTGCCTTGATACAAACAAAATAGGCCTGGTAATCGTCTTTACAGATGTATGGAACTGTTTGTTTTTCTGCATTTTCTACCAGGTAACACTGCAGTTCTGCGCAATGGTGTAAAGGATTGTGAGCAGAATTTTTCTGATATGAAATGACGTTGTTATCTTTTAAAGAAAATATACCAACGCTCTGCAGCTCTGACAGGTGCGTTAACAGGTATCGGGATTGTGGCGTTTGGCTCTTCTGCATTGTTTCAAACCTTCTTTGCTGTTTTTTGGCTGATGGCTTTTTCTGCTGCCTGCAGCCGGATCAGATTTTCTTCTGACGACGCAAAGTCTCCAGAAAGGCCCGGCAGCCTTCTACAATGTCGGAATATGTTGTCTCGAAATTTCCTGTATACCATGGATCTGCGATGTCTCTGGGATGCTCGGAAAAATCCAGCAGGCGGCAGATCTTATGTTCCGGATCGTGGCCTGCAATGCGGTTCATGTTACGGATATTCCACGCATCCATGCCTATGAGGTAATCATATTTTGCGTAATCTGATTTTTTCATCTGCACCGCGTATTTGCCCGCTGTGGAAATGCCTACTTCACGAAGTTTGTTCCTGGTTCCGTGGTGTACGGGATTGCCGATTTCTTCTGTGCTGGTGGCAGCGGATGCGATGTAGAAACTGTTGGATAGGTTTTCTTTTTGGGTTATGTCTTTTAGGACAAATTCGGCCATGGGGGAACGGCAGATGTTGCCGTGGCAGATAAATAGTATCTTAATCATAATTTTATATCCCTTCATAAGCCTTCAAATGCCTGTAGTTACTGGCTTTCTGGCGTTTTCTTGATTTTCTGTTTTTGCCTCTCTCTACGCATATCTACATAAATCTGCATAAATTACCGGGCAAATGGTGTAGTAATTGGTGTAGTAAACTGGTATACAATCAACCCGATTTTCTTCTCTGTTCCTGCTTGTCAACCTGCTTGAAGTCTACGATTTTCGCCATCTGCTCGGCGGCTCGGTCATAGCTTGCATGAGTATAAATGTTCAGTGTAACTCCCACATCTGAATGTCCCATCAGATATTGCAGTGTTTTCACATCCATACCGGCATTCGCCATATTCGTACAGAACGTATGTCGGAAAACATGAGGTGTTATTTTAGGTAACTCTTCTTTGTATGTCTTGTTATATTTCTCGCAAATATGTTGGAAACGGATCCATATTGTTGGCTTCGCAGATAAAGCGTAGTCCACCGGGGTGAGGAGTCTACCGTGATCTCGCTCATTGCAGAGCTTCTTGTAATCTTCGATTTGTTTCTTAGTTAGTTCTTCCATACACTTCTATCCTTAGGAATACTTACTGCATTATGTAGGGTGAAATCATCCGTTGAGGCGCTCCATATATCTCTGCAGAATATGAAACATTAAATCGAATTCACCTATTTTCATTTAGCCCATATTAGCTCGGATTTTCTCAATCAAAGTGATATCTGCTGGTAACCAAGCAACGCTATCAAGCTGTTCTTTGGTCAGCCACTTTGCTGCCGCTGCTTCCTTTAGTTCCAGCTGTCCAGAAGTCACTTCTGCCCAGAAGCAGTCCATAGAAAGATGGAAAGTCGGATAATCATACTCAATGGTATCAATGCAATCACCGACCTTAATCTCTGTGTTCAGCTCCTCCATAATTTCTCTGACAAGAGCCTGCTGCGGAGTTTCACCTGGTTCAACTTTGCCTCCAGGGAATTCCCAACCGCCTTTTAAATCACCATAGCCTCTGGCAGTTGCAAAAACCTTAGTCTTTTTCTGCATATTATTACAGATAATCGCTGCAACAACTTTAATTGTTTTCATGTCGAAAAGCACCTCGCTTATTGTATTATGCTATGATATTTGACTGTAAGTATCTGAGAAGATCATCTCTAACCGCATGATGCATCTTCATCGTCACCTTCGTGATTGGCTGCATGCGACCGTGATTGTCTTCCTTCTCAGCACCTCTGGCCTCGACCACATCAAACTGACCCATGTAGTAGAAGTTCACTTCCGCATCACTCTTTTTTACAAACAGATGCTTTCTGACAGCCCCCATCACATCCTGCATATAAGAGCTATCCGGACCTTTGCCAATCTGTGAATCCCATTTGAAAATCAGGTTATCTTCAAATGCATCTGCATAGTCCGGCTTGCCTTCTACGTAGTTCTTCTCGTCCTGAGCTTCTTCCTTATGATAAGTGATGAAGATGAATACATCTTCATCAATACGCTTCATACCATACATTACAGAAGATAAATCCTTACCGCAGTTCATGAGAAGACTAACATCCTTTCTGGAATATTTCTCATAAAGCACAAAAGGCGTATCCAATTTTTTGCCAGGCAGATATTTTTCCTTGTATCTGGCAACACCAACCTTGATAATATCCTCCAGTTGCATATAGAATTGCGCATGCGCCAATCTCTCTGCATAGCTGGACAGTCTTCTTATCCTGCCAGATCTATCTGCTTCCAGGATGTCAATATGGCAGAATTTCTGATACTCAGATTCCTTGCTGACAAAACACCCCTGCAATACCTGAACAGCTTCTTGCAACTGAGGCAGTTGAATCTCATATCCATAGGTCTGCTTGTATTCCTTAGCAAAATCAGCAAATTCTATAATGTCGCAGGCAAGGAGTTGCTTCAAAATTGCAAGTTCGTCCGGACGAACCCCGGAGAGAATTGTCTTAGACAGATATTCCAGTGTGAGTTTTTCCTGCTCATTTAATTCATTACGGTACTTATCCTTTTCCATTGCCTCCATAAAGGCATAATAGGTTTTGTATGTTTTAATAATAACCAACGGATCAATTTCCTGATTTTCATAAAAATCATAAAGAAGCGGAACACGACCCAATCGTCTCTTAAGAGTAATATAACTCTCCTTGATCAGAGACTTCATTCCTCTGATCTTATCAATGGACTTGAATATCTTATCCTTGGAAATCTCATCAAAATGTACAGTGGATGTACCTGGAATGGTGCTGTTTCCGCTGATAACATATTTACGAATGGTATCTGCATTGTAAGTACGATCTCCTGAAAGGGCTACCGGGATCATAAAGTTATTATTATAATTCCCGATAAAGTCCAGTATAACAACATACTCCTTACCTGCAGCCTTACGAAGTCCACGTCCCAACTGCTGGATAAAGACAATCGGTGACTGAGTAGGTCGAAGCATAATAACCTGATTTACCTCGACGATATCAACACCTTCATTCAGAATTTCCACAGAGAAGATATAGTCAAGAGGAGTCTTCCCATTCTTTGTTTCGCCTTCATCCATAGCAAGGCGTTCAAATGCTTCTTCTCTTTCAGTTTCACTGGCAGATCCATTTAATGCAATGGTACGGAATCCTTTTTCATTAAATTTCGCAGAAAGTCGGATAGTTTCTTCAATTCGGCTGCAGAAGATTAATCCCTTTACGCGATCTCCACTATATCCAAAGTAATTCGCCTGCTCGATGATATGATTCACACGTTCATCGCAAGTGATACGGTTGAAATCCTGTGGTGCAAGATTTCTTGACTTAATTGCATTATCATCAAGGCTATAAAAATCACTTATACCGAAGTAATGGAACGGGCACAACAGCTGGTCTTCCATAGCTTGTTGCAAACGGATCTCATGAGCAATCTGATAATTGAAAAGCTCATAAATATTTCGTCCTTCGATATTGTCATCTCGTTTATCTGGGGTCGCGGTCATTCCTAAGAAAAGCTTTGGCTCAAAGTATGACATTACCTTCTGATAGGTATCTGCACTACTGTGATGTGCCTCATCCAGAATAATGCAATCGAACGCATTCTTCTGATACTGGAAAAGATGTTTATCACGATTCAAAGTCTGTACCGTTGCAAAGATATAGTCTTTATCATATTCATGATAGCCTGCACCAACTAATCCCATGCTGAACTTACGATCAAAAACTCTCTCATAGGACTTTTTCGTCTGACGCGCAAGTTGTCCTCTATGCAGCAAAAATAGAACTCGTTTAAATCCCAACTCACGCATGGCAAATGCAGAAGCATAGGTCTTTCCGGTTCCCGTGGCAGATATCAAAAGCGCTCGCTTTTCTCCCGCTGCCAAGATTTTTCTGAGATTTACAATAAACTGCTCCTGCATGGAGTTCGGTTTTAATCTGTATTTCTCAAGAGATGGGATCTCATCTCTTTTTGCTATCTCTCTCTGATGCTTTATGATGTTATATCGTTCCTGATAAACCTCATAAAACTCATCATAGGTAAGCGCATACTCGCTGTCCCAGAGGCTCTTGAACTCTTTCACGATCTCCTGGGCCACTTCTCCATTCTCAGTAGAAATTAACTTGGTATTCCATTCTTTATTTACTGTCAGCGCAGCTGAAGTCATATTAGAACTACCAAGGATAATTCGATAAATTTCTTCCTTTTTGAAAATATAGCCCTTTGTATGGAATCCTTGCTGGGCAGCTTCCACGTCATACATCTTGAGAGTGATGTTCTTAAGCCCATTCAGTTTCTCAAGAGCCCTCGGTTCACTGAAGTTCAGGTAATTCGTAGTCAAGATCTGACCTGGAATCCCTTTTTCTTCCAGCTCTTTTAATGTCTGAAGAAGTGGTGTCACACCGCCCATGGTAATAAAAGCAACACTGATTTGGAACTGTTCACAACGGAGTAATTCTTCCTCGATAGATGAGATTACCTTCTTACCTTCCTCCGGATTATTAGATACAAAACCAGGTTTGTATGCTAGGTTCGCAGCAACACCACCATCTATATATGCAGCATGGAGGCCATTTTGTATTTCCGTAATTTTCAAAATATCCATAGGCGCACCTCGTTTCTGTCTTCATATACGTGAAAAATCCACGTATTTGTACAGATTATCCTCTATTATTTCTTCCTTGCAAATGCATTCATCCAGACTTCATTTTCTCTTCCAGGACGAACATCTATACTTTCTCTAATTTCCAGAATATCAAATCGGTCTTCAAGAATACTTCGCAGATAAGCTTCATCTGCATCCGTGAATCTTCTTTCTCCACGGTAACGCTCTCCGATCCCCTTCTTGAAAGATGCGTAGAGAACACCATTTGCTTTCAAGGACTTATTAAGACGGTCAATTACATCCGGCATTGCTTCCCATGTTACATGTAAAAGAGAAGCGCATGCCCAGATACCATCAAACAGATCGATATAATTTAGTTCTTCAAATCGAAATAATTTTACTTGCTGTCCAAGAAGTTCCGAAGCTCGCCTACACATCTCTTTAGAAGCGTCAAAGGCCTCTATTTTGAATCCTCTGTTTTTCAGTTCAAGGCTATCACGTCCGCTTCCACAACCAGCGTCCAGAATATATCCTCCCGCAGGCAGTAACTTTATGAAATCTTCTAACTGCAATGACATATCTGCATTCACCGTTGTCTCGAAGAAACTTTGGGCATTTTCATTATAATAATCCACTGTTCTGTCTATCATAACTCCACTCCCTGAAACCGCAGTTTGCAGCTGATTCATACACTGGCCTAATCACATGCTCTAATCGTCCTTTGAACTCTGACGCACTAAGCCCCTGAATATACAATTGATTACGTATCTCCTGATTATTCAGATGATACAAAGCACATTTCTTAAATTCTTTTGAAACAATGTCAAACCTGTTCCGCATGATATAGGCTCTATATTCTATTTCACTGAGCTTATCAAAGTATTGATCCCATCTTGGAAGCAGATTACTCTTGCAACTGTTAATAGATCTTGTTGTCGGATGAAGATTCCAAAGTTCATCATGCGCCACGTACTGCCATGGAACAAAATGATCCACAGAAATAACTTCATTGGATAAATCCACATTACCGTAAATATCATGCAGTGAAGGATCTATTTTAATAATCAGTTTCCAGTATTTACGCACTCTCTCGATATCTCGTGCTACTGGAACCTCAATTTTATCTGCGATACCAGGAACACTTGGATTTTTATTCTGCAGATACAGTATTAATTTCAGTTTAGTCCAGCCAAAGAGGATCTCCTTATGTTTCTCCAGATAACTGCTCCAGTGTGGATCTATTTCGATAACAGTATCCAAACCCTGGACTATAATGAAATAATACATCAATCGCTTCTGCTGATTGATTAATGAAGTCAGGTTGTCCTTAGGGCCATACCAGGTTTGACGATCAATTTCAATTGAATCGTAAAATGGAACCTGCAGACGGTACGGTACATTCAATGTCAGATCACGCTTATATTTGAGAATATTCTTATCTTCCGTAGTTCTAAGAAAATCCAGGACCTTCTCGCGTTTTTCGGATGGCATCATCTGGTAGTTCTGATATATGTATTTCACTACCTCTTCCAGGTTGTCTGTAATGCCAAGAGGTCCCAGTCGAAGATGATATTCTGTTACCATATACCATGCATCCGCTATCATCTCATCGATGAGTTCATTGAAGGTAAAACGATTTTTATTTCGATCCACCTTGCGCAGAATTGCCTGAAACCAGAAGAACTTATAACAGTTGGTGGTGTTATCAAACAATCTGCTTAAATATCCAATATTCAGTTCTTCAGAAAATGGTAATTGCATGATGAATGTCCTCTACTCTCATATCCAATGTTTGACAAATTTTTACGAGGATTTCGAATCTGACATCCTCGTTCTTTCCTGTTTTACCATAGCATTATTACTGATCTTTGCAGCATGTACAAGCTTTGTTTTCATCATGTTTCTCTCTTTTAAAATATCCCAAAGTTTATCATACTTAACTGCCATGATCTGTTCTCCTTAATCGTCGCGGCTATAATTACATAATTCCCCTAATATACATAAGATGGTATCATAAAGCATCGAAAATTTCAACTTGCAATCCTCAATATACAAAAGTGATGTCATCTATAGACGACTCATTTGTTTCCTGTATTTCACTATCATCAACTGTCAATAATCGGTGCCTTTTCCCCTTCAAAAATGGAGTACCTACTCCTTTTTCTGAACCTCAATTCAGCCAGGGATATTCTATACCACCCAACCATATTACCCTTCAATTTCTATCCCGCGCCGGCTCATTTCCGAGCCTCAAATCGCACCGAAATTATACAGTGCTGTCGATACTTCCGATATGGTTGCTCGTTTACTTTCGTGCTAATATAGTTGTAAATGCCTTAAAACATGGCGTAGTGCAAGTTAACAATTCTTCTGTTATACTCCTGTTTTTGACAGTTATATAAGAAAGTGCCTTCGGCACCTCAACTCCCCTAGCCCCTCATTCATGAGGGAAATTAGGGCTTGTTTTTTATGTCATCTTGTCACATAATAATTTCATGAATGTGATACAAAAGATTCTTAGGGACTATTACGAAATAATTGAATATGATTTAAAACCTAGGCCTGTTGTTTTGGAAAACATCGAAAAGGTCATCAACTGCGGCGCTCCTTCCTATGGCGGGGCCATGTATGGCTGTCCACATTGCAGTAACCTTAAGTTCGTCCCTTTTCGCTGCCATTCCAGGTTTTGCCCTACCTGTGGAGCTAAATATTCTAATGACAGGTCTACTGCTATGTCCTTCAAATTGATCAACTGCACACATAGGCATCTTGTCTTTACCATTGACGATTTCCTGCGCCATTTTTTCCTTGAGAACCGTGACTTGCTCAACTGCCTCTTCGAGGCTGTTTCTGATGTCATTAAAGAACTCTTCTTCTCCTTGAATCAATCCAAAAACTTTGTCCCTGGATTTATCTGCGTCCTTCATACTTTCGGACGTCCCCTCGAATGGAACCCACACATCCATTGCCTCCTTACTGAAGGCGAGTTTTCTGATGATGGCGTTTAGCGTAATGTCAACTATTTCAGTTATTCCTACCTCCGTAAATCTTTTCAGACCGTTTTATTAAATAGACTGAAAAAACGCATTGGCACCTCCTCGAAAGACAAAAGCAGACATTTACCATAAGGGCAAAAATGGATTTTATGTTTATGTAAAACCCAGTCTCTGCGACCCTAAATCCATTATTAAATATGTCAGCCGCTATCTTGGACGCCCTGTCATTGCACTTTCCAAGATCGATTCCTACGATGGGGAGAAGGTAACTTTCCATTACAATAAGCATGAAGACAACTCTTTCGTTCAAAGGACCCTTCCTGCCATTGATTTCATTAAACTGCTCATTCAGCATATCCCGGAAAAGAATTTCAAGATGACCCGGTACTATGGGCTTTATGCCAGACACCGGGAGATTGATAAGTAGCTTCACAAGGCTGTCCATAGATCGAAACACCGGATAATCCTTGATCTTAATACCTGGCGCAATCGTTTTCTGCTCACCATAGGTTATGCCCCTCTGCAATGTCCAAACTGCAAAAAAGAAATGCTCTTTCTTGAGCTGTATCATAAAAACGAACGGGTTTCTCTGGAGGAATTATACAAAAGGATAATGATAAAGCATGGCCTTTATCCCTGCTCCCGGTCTGCTTGACTTCTCTTCCCATCTGTTCCATACTGTTTTTTCACAGATTGGAGGATGATGCAAAAATTTATAGACGAACTCAGGCAAAAATATATCAAAGATCCACCAGAAGGAATGACACCCAAACTGGTCAGAAGCATAACTGATTCCGATTTATTGGATATGCATTACTTTCTAACTGAAGATGATGACCTTGGCGATGATGAATTTGAAGAAGGCTTCTATATTGAATTCTTTTAACCACCGCTTGTTTTTTATGCATAATTTTAATTTGCATTTTCATTAAAGGGTTCTCCGATAGGAGAACTTTCCTTTAATAAAATAAAGGCCCGAGGAGCATGTCCTCAGACCCTTACGCACGGTCACTCTCTTGTGAGAGGTTCCAGTGCCATTTGTTTTTATTATGAAATTGTCTATGCGACCTGAGCGCCGAAGAAGTCCTCAGCTATCTTATCGCGCTGAGCGGAAATGACCTTAAAGTCGACATTCAGATCCAGCGTCTTAGCACCGATCTGATTACCGCCCATGTTAAACATGCAGTCAGGTGTTATGGCCTCGTCCGTTTTTGCATAGAGAAGCAGCCCGGCCACATTACCGGTGTTGTCCTTATCCTGATTTTTGACGTAGGTAAATATCTGATATACATTTCCGGAGTGGAGCGTGTACTTATCGTACTGCTGCTGCAGGGTCCGACCATAATATTTGGCGTCAATAATCAGCATCTTATCACCCAGACGAAGTGAGATGTCTGTTTGCATTACAGGTAAGAACCGGATCATGGACTCGCTTGTTTCTCCGACAAGATCCCACTTGGCCTGCGCTACCTTGGCCTCCGTAAGATAGGAATATCTCTGACGGTAGTATTCCAGAATAAACTTCTCATACAGCCGCGCCATATGCTCATCCGAGAAGGCGGCCATTTTGTAGTCGCCCTTCTCCGTTGTCTGCAACATCCCATCCAAGACGAAGTAACAGATATTCATGAGCATCTCATAGTTCTTGTTGTTTCGCTGGTAATGAAGCCTGACCCGCTGTATTTCCGAAGGCTGTAACAAATCAATTCCGTCAAAGAAAACCAGCACCTTCTTTAATGCAGCTTTCCGCTCTGCATCCACGCCGTCGTCCCTTACAAGATAATGAATTGTCGTCTTAAGAATCTGGTTGAAGAGGTTGGTCTCCGACAGCTCATCAAATTCGCAAGCCAGTCTCGTCTTTCTCTGTATCCGATTCTGGATCGTTTCCTGCAAGTCCAGTTCTCCACGCATCACCGACAAGGTCTCATTCCTGGTAATGTACTCCCTGTAGAGACCTCGTTTCAGTTGCTGCGACACGCCCTTCGTAAGGATTGCAGCAAATAAAACTTGGACCTGTTCAAAATCCTCAGCGCTGACGCTGTCACAGTTTGTCTGCTTCAGAACCTGGAATGCGTAGGACAGCATGTAATATATGTTTTTGATATAGATGCTCTTATCTTTAGTCATCAAACACACCACGCAGGTTCTTTTCCCAACGCTGGAGCTTCGCCGGCTCTTCAAACCAGTACTCAGAGAGCATCGGCAAGATATCGAACTCGACGACCGAACGCACCCATTCGTCGGAACAGCCTGCTTCCTCTCTACCGCAGAAATAACTGTGGCCGATCTGGAACCCGCGTCCGAGAGAGCTATCCTCTGTGATCTCCTTGTTCAGCGCCTTGATCTGATCAATAAGAGCATTGAAGGTCTCATTGGCAAACGAATTCTGATAGTTCCTGAAGTCCTCGAAATTGAAGCCGGGCTCCATCTCAAAGAAGCAGAATCTTCTGCGGAGCGCATAGTCAATCATTGCAAGACTGCGATCGGCAGTATTCATCATGCCAATGATATAGATATTCTCAGAAACGGAGAACGGCATCCCGCTATATGCCAAGGTTACCTTCGTGCCGCGGTAATCCTTCTCAATCAGCATCAGGAGCTCGCCGAAGATTTTACTCATGTTACCGCGATTGATCTCGTCGATAATAAAAAAGTATTCTTTGTCAGGATGGTTTGCGGCCGTCTGGCAGAAACGATAGATTATGCCCTCTGTCAGCTTGAAGTCAGATCCATCCGGACGATAGCCCATAATGAAATCCTCATAAGAATAGTTCTGGTGGAGCTAGACCATCTCTATGCGACTGTCATCAACCTCGCCCATCATGGCATATGCGAGCTTCTTTGCTGTGAAAGTCTTTCCCACGCTCGGAGCACCTTGCAGTATAACATTCATCTTGTTACGGAGAAGCGCCTCCAAAACATCATAGCGTTCCTCGGTCATATAGACCTTGCTCAGGAAGTCCTCCTTCGTATATTTCTGTATCACGCTGTCCGGCTGCTTGAGCGGGTTCTCCTCAGGGATGATGTCCATGATAAAATCATATTCACCCTTTGTCAGCTTAAACAGGCTACCGTTCGGCTGCACAAAGAATTCCATTTTTGCCAGCTCGGAGCATTCCTTCAGGGTCTGATAATCAATTGGACTCGCAAGGCCCCCCGTCTTCTCAAAGTAAATCGCTTTCCCGTCATTGCCTTGGGTGATGCGACCTAAAGCAACAACCTTCTTTACCGGATTTGCCTCATAGCCTATGACAATATCCCCGACCTTTGCATCGAGGAAATTCTGAAACACACGCCTCTTATTTCCGTTCTCGTTATACAGCGTGTAATTCTGTTCTTCACCGATCTTGATATCTGTAAAACTCCAGATCTTCGGATTGGCGGTCAACCACCAGTAGCCACAGGAGCCGGCGACTACTTCAGTTGAAGCATACAGTTCAATGTCGCCGAGGCCCACCTGTTCCAGAGCCTTTGACAGCTCATCACGTAATTTCCAAACGTAGCTGCCTGTCTCATTCTTGTCGGCATACCGGCCAATATACAGGACGGGCCACCAACGGGCGTTGTCGTTATTCTCTTTCAATACTTCGCAGCCGGTCTTATCAACGATACGACGCGCCAGGGAAGTAGATCCGCTGTTATAAAAATTCTTAGACTCGCCATATTTAACAGAAAGCTGGGTGCAGGTAGCCTGGCCGCCATAGTCCTTCATTCTCTTCATAATTTGAAGGCTTCCGGTGGTGAAGACTGAACTATCCTGGAAAAAGCTAACCCAGTCATCGACACTCAAATTAGGAGAATAGTCCTTCGAGAACCACTCATCGGCTTCATGCTCGCTCTTTTTCTCTTCCAGATAAAAACGGGCAAGGTAAAAACCGACGTCGATTGTAGCGGTTTTCAGCTCCGGGTCAGGATAACAAGACGATGTCAATGACGGAATGATCATTTCCCTTATCGATAAATCCAGCTTGATTGCCTCACAGATTTCATCATACATCTGAAATCCGCCGATCAAGCTGTCTCTGACCCATTGCGCTTCGGAGCATAATCCGCTCCAAGCTCTGTCGCCGCAGCCTTATAAAGCTCATACTTGTAAATGTAATACTTGTCGGGATACCGCAGCCAAAGGTATGTGCTGATGACGTTCGTGTTCCGATAATGGTTTCTCCAGGTACCATCATCATACTTTACGCGGAGCTCCTCAGCCGCATTTTGAAAGGCATCAATTCTAACAGCCAGGTCAGTCTCCTCATTAAAGAGAGCACGAAACATCGCTCTTATTGCCTCATCGTGAGCCTTTGCGAAGTTCGTAATCATTCCACGAGGATAAGCCTAACCGGAAGCCAGCAGGTTATAGGTCTTATCCGTAGCCTGCTTGAACATTTCTCCGAAGTTCTCAGCCTCGATATCCCAGTGGTCCTGGAAGTGTTTTATTGCCTCCCACTTATATTTTTCATCGTCCCAATGGCTCGGAAAGTACGCCTTATACCCAGCGAGTATTGGCTTTAATTATTCAGCAATGATCATACGTTTCTCCTCGTTTAAATATACTTTCCTATGCCCGCCTTATTTCATTTCCGGCATCGCAACAGCGCAGACTCCTTTTACTTAAAAAAGAGTGGTGAGCCATTACACAATTCTTGGTATCGTTTTAACAAATTCTCATGGCTTATCGAATTCTTCGCAATTTCAATAATTAAAGGTTTATAATCGGGGACTAATGTAATTCCATTTCCAGCACTCTGGATGACACCTGTGGCTTTCAGGTAACGAATATTCATATCTGCATATTGCTTAAAATTATCTTCATCTTTGCAGTAATGCAACCATTCATCATGAATCAGCGTTTTATCATATTCATCAGTGTCTTCAGCATTTCTACGATCGGTACGGATCTCGCAAATTCTATTACAAACTTCAGAAATATTGCTCAAAGGATTACTGGTTTGGACACAGGTTGCAAATTCAATAAAGTTTATCCGATAGTCGTTAACCATGTCGTATAGCTTAAGCATCACCTGCAGCGTCCATAGCAACGGTGAAAAACTGGTCGAACTATCAATTGCTTCCATTGGAACTATAAGCCCTCTCAGAAAACACTCCTGCTGCATCTCCTTTGTAGTAGCGTGGTAGAATACCTTTCCTAACGGGGTGATGTCGTCTACTGGTCCGATTTCCTCCTGTGAAAAACCATCCTTTGATGTCACTTCAGGATATGTGAATCCAAATTTGCTAAATATAAGTCTGTACTTTCTGGTTATGCTTGCATCTTTATCCTTTTCTGGGTCTCCACCTATTGCTCCTTTATAAGCAAGCAAACGTTTAAATGCTCGTTGTTCTTCTGGCGTGCGAAGATGGCCGACCATATCTGATTCAGCATAAATTTTAAATCCCTCCGGTATGCGCCAAGGATTACGCATGCCGGTGTTGCCAATTAGCCAGATATCAATCTTATCTTTCACTACACGCTTTTCGACATTTCCATTTTTGTACTTTTTAATAACCGCCCAATCAGAATCGCTGATCTGCACTATCTCAGTCTTCGCTCTTGCCATGCTTTGCCCCCCCTTAGTACCCTACGAAAATATATTCCTGAACATTATTGCGCTTCACGTTTTTTGTTGTGCCAAAAGAATAAGTGTGCTCCACAGGAGTAACCCTCACATTATTCTTATACTTTGAGAGAATTCTCAGCATCTGTTCCTTATCCGGCTGACTATTAGACGAATAAGAAATAACCAGTATGCTGGATTTATATTTTTCAAACAAGTGATCGAATGCTTCCTCTGCACCGCTTAATGTAGAAAACGGTGTAGGATAAGACTTAAATTTTTTTGTCTTAGTATTCTCCTGGATTTCCACTCCATCCCAGTTCCTCGCAAGTCCCTCAACAAAATGGTAACGTCGTACATACTCGTTATCTGATTTTGGTGTGTAATATGGTGGATCCATATATATTAGATCATAGTGTGGAAGATCTAAATCTAACGAATCGTGCCAAGAAGATAGATTGACTTTCCTATTGTCAAAAACAGCTTCATTCACAGCAACAGCGGCCTCGCGAAACAACTGCTCTAACGATTTTCTTAGATCTTTTCTTCCATCATCATATCTGTTACCTGTGTACGTGAAGATGCCCCTAGGGCGTTTTTTCATAATAGCTCTAATGAGGGCCGTCATTGCAATAGCTTTCTCATACGGGTCATCAAGCATTGAAATATTATGTCTAATATTGTCTATCAGATTATTGTCCTCGTCAGAAAAATAAAGGCCGGAAAATGTATCTGCAACAAAATGATCAGTATTATCGCCGGAGCTCAATATTTTATTGATCGCTTCCTCGTTTAAGCGAACAGAATTATTTTCTATCATTGCTTTAGAGAAAGTTGCGGCCATAGCCATATAATCATTACATGCAACAGCTTTCCCATGGCACTTATACATGTATCCTACCGCGCCTGAGCCCGAGAATAAGTCAAGGACAGAATTAAAGTGTAAATCCTCAGTGGCTGCCCATATACTTGAAAGCAGCTTATTCTTCGAACCCATAAATCTTGTTGGCGGATACATGTTTATTTGATCATTTGGATTTATCTCATTCATATGTTGTAACAATAATATCTTCTCCCGTTCGTGTTGACGCATCTTTAGAAATTGCCCTCTTTGTCTGGAACACTTCAATTCTATAGGGCTCATATAATTCATGGACTAATTGATGATTTGAATTCGTGAGCATCACCTTACATCCTCGCTCACACAGCATGGCTACATCAGCAGCCAAACGACGTTGATCTTCTAATCCAAATTGGTCCTTCGTATATCTCTTAAAATCAGCATACTCAGAAACCGGTACATATGGCGGATCGAGAAAAACAAAATCCCCTTCTTGGGCATACTCTATTAAAATGTCATGATAATCAGAACATCTTATTGTTGCTTTAGATAGAACCTGTGCAGCAGCCATAATTGTTTCTTCATCACAATAGTTAGCTTTATGATTATTAGAATAAGGAACATTGAATTGTCCCTTGCGATTTACACGGAATAATCCATTAAAACAGGTTTTATTAAGATAAATTGTCCTAGCAGCGGCCACGTCGCTTGCAAGGCTCTCCCATTCAAGAGAACGAACTTCATAAAATCTTTCTTTTGTGTTTTCCATACTGCGAAGGACCTCAATAACCCTGCTCGCGTTTTTTGCCAATTCTTTATACAGGTTTATGAGTTCGGGATTACTATCAGCGATAATCGACTCATCAGGTGCCAGCGCGAAAAATACAGCACCGCCACCTACAAATGGTTCTATATACTTATTGAATTGATCCGGCATTCTTGAAATGATCTGGTTCAATAGCTGTGTTTTTCCTCCAGCCCATTTCAAAACCGGTTTGGCTTTAATCTCAATGTCAGTGCCTATTGCCATACTGACCTCCATGAATCCTCGGTGGTTTTATATAAATAGATCATCATTCTCTGGATTGATCTCTAACTGGTTACTCATCAATATGCTTGCAAGTTTCACCAAGGTGCTTTCTTGCTTATTTGCATCTATTTCTGTTGATGCATCAATGTCCAATAATTGCAGCAAGATCGGAAATCCTCCGTTAGCATATGACGAGAATATTTCATACTTCTCATCACTCTTAAGAATGGACTGCTCCTTTGTGTGCGCATATGCAATTAAATCCATCAAATCATAATCTGTCTCTGTAAAGAATTGCATCAACACGCCATCGCTTGCCTGCTTTTCTATCGATTTAAATGCTTTATTATTAAACCCAACCACCGCAGAAAGAACAAGAATATCGCGATAAGCATCAAACACTTTATTTCCCGTCATAAGTTTCTGCATCATCTCTTGCTGGGCCGCGCTTCGTTTAATACGTAGCTTAGTATTAATATAGATCGACATTTATATTTCCTCCAAAGCAATCGGACCAACAGTAGAATGGTCTTCATTTTCTTCCTTAGTGAATTTATGCACAGTACTTACATAAGGGGAAATATACCCCTGAACGGAGCTGTAACTTTCCTTTGCTAACATTAGAATGATCTGATGCGTGAACAGATGAAGTGTTTCCGCGCTCTTCTCCAAATTCTTATCGAAAATATCACCAAACGGTGCGTCGATTAATAGCGGATAATTCTTTGTTACCTCAAAAACACCTTCTCTACCAGGGTCGTTAGCATAATCAAGAATAGCCTTCACGAATGCAAGAGTATTCATTTTGCTTTGACCGGTGGAGCTGGATTGTGCGCAGCTAATAATAGCGGTTTCTTCAACCTCAGCATCAGAAAAGCCTGCAGCCTTGAGGCTCTTGATTCTGCCCTGGGCCTTCATGTAATCCATTTTTTCTTTATATTTTTCTTCGTAATATGTAATCAGCTGGAAGCGCGAGCTATCATCGTATTGAACAATGTAGATTCGTCTGCCTAAACTATAGTCATCGCTCAACATCTGATACGCCGCTTGTAGGCGCTCGTTAATCTGTTGAAGCGCGGTCATGCGATTAATCTTGTTAAGCTGCTCCAGTGCACGAATACATTTTTCTACAAATGCAGACTCTTTATCGATGACTACAGATTCATCTTTGCTTTGAGACATTGCCGTCTTAACTTTTTTCTTGGCTTCCAGATCACGCTCCATAGCCGGTAATCTTTCGTCAATGTTCTTCATCGAAGCAGTTTGATCTACGATATCATTCTGAATTCGCTCGTGCCGTTTTTCAATTTCCTCCGCGGCTTCAGAGCCACTCTTTGTAATCTGTATAGAAAGACTTGCAATTCGGTCCTTTAGTTGCTTAATCTTTTCATTACAGCTACGCAGTTCATCAAAATCTCCCTTAACAGCCTTTTTCTTATCGGAACTCTGAATACGAAGTTGATGAACTTTTTCACCCATAGCACTGTTAATATTATCCGGCGGAAGGTTTTCACGTAGACTCTCAAGAGTCTTCCTCATCTCAGGGGTCCAGCTATTACCACAAATACATCTAGGGCGGACCAGAATATTATTTACCGCTGGAACTGTTAATTCTGCAGGAACATCATATTCTTTGAGTAACGTCTCAACATCAGCAAAAACCGGCTCACAGCACATTAGATACCCATCGCAAATGCTGACCATAAAGTCATGGATGCACTGAGTCTTATGATTCTCTTCTTTCTCCAGTTCCGAACGAGCTTCTTTGCGCTGCGCCTCTAGCAGTCTTGCCTCTTTAATATCATCAAGCTGAAGAGAGAGTTCTTGCGCCTGCATTCGAAGGCTGGTAATGCTATCTAATAAGTCGCTTTTCGTTTTCTTAGCTTTATTAACGGACCTTTGAAGATCATCAATCTCGGCAATAAGCGCTGAAAGACTAACATTTCCATTTTGTTTAGCAATCTTTTTTGCCTTCTTGTTCAGATTCCTTTGAATCTGTTCAAATGTAACCTTGCACTGCTCAATAAGCTCAACGTTAGTAATATCGTTTACAACCCCAGCAATTGCCTTTACAGAGGTCTCATCAACGGAGCTCAGTTGTTTCATGCGCTCACCATCGAACACAATACCATTTAAAATGGCTTTAGGTATGATTCTAGTAAGTAGTTTGTTCACTTCGGCTTCATCACGAATTGGTAAGGACAATTCATAATTTGGCTTGTAGTACCGAATAGATTGATACTCTTTATTAGTTACGCTCTGTGCGGTCTTTTTAAACTCTGCTTTTCTTTCAACAATGTATGTAACCCCTGCTTCTTCTATTTCTACCTCAACAGTACACGTTGCGCTCTCTCTTGCTCCACTTTGTATTTCTTTATAGATAGAGGAATTCAAAGAATATGGAGTAGCCTCTTTGTTTTTTAATGCTTTGAAATTAAAGCCATATAAAACCCACCAAAAAGCAAAAAGTAGTTCTGTCTTTCCGGCACCATTTGTACCAATTATGAGGTTTATGTTTTTCCCATCGTGCTCCTCAAAAGTGATTTCCCCATCCAGAAAACAGCGATAGTTTTCAAATTTGATTTTTTTAAACTTCATCTGCTACCACCTCTTCCACGATCTGAGTCACTTTTTTTTCAAGGTCAATATCGCCGTCCCTCATATAATCACGTGCGGCAGATATAGCCTCTTCAAATACGCTTTGTTCTTTTTCTGTAAAATGCAATTCATCTAGTACAGATTTAAGATTCTGTTTCGAATTCATCCTCAAGTTCCTCCTCTGCCACTCCATAAGCGTTCATTTTTTCGGAAAGAATAATTGAATTATCACTTTTATTCCGTGCCAATCGCGCATATTCAAATGCTCGTTTAAACTCATTTATCACTAGATTTCTAACCCCTAGTCCTTCAAAAACACTTTCTGGCGGGAGGGCGACAAAATCATATATGTAAGCCACCTTTTTTCCTGCCTCAGCACATGTCCTTAAAACACGTCCTCGTCTCTGTATTGTCTGGCGCTTTAGTGCATCAGATGCCATGATATATATTTTATCTAGCTTTGGAACATCGACACCTTCGTCAAAACATTTAATGGCAACTAGAGTACCATAATTTTCGTTTTCGAATTCATCTAAAACCTGGGCCCGATTAATCGTCTTAGAAGTAAACTGCGAAACTGTATATTTTCCATCAACAGCAAGTATTCTTGTAACAGAATCTATTATACTGTCATCAGTTTCGTAATCTTTTCCATGCCCGCAATACACCACTGAATTTTTGAAATCAAATAACTGATGGCACCGGCCGTTTACCATATCCCTTAGTTTTAATAGTTTGTTATTGCACTTTTTGACTACGCTGCTACGTTTCGTCAATATATCTGTAATTTTCTTTTGATCACGCGGTTCTTCGTTTAATGCATACATAACCTGCTTTGTGTAATTCTTATACGACTCAAAGTCCTCGTCAGACAAATGAACAAAGACTGGATAATAGAGATACTCTGAAAGATATCCCGCGTTGATGGCCTCTTCGATCGTATATTTATAGGTTTCAATTTTGTGCCCGGTAAAGTAGTCAATTATCTTGTCTGTTTCATTTGGATTATAGCGTTCCGGGGTAGCGCTTAAGCCCAATCTATACTTAAACCCTTTGGGTAAATATGATATCTGCTTCGGGCTTAGATTATGAGCCTCGTCCACAACTATTAAGCGAGCTGACGTCATTTTCGCTATTCGCTTATACGCTTTCGAGAAAAATGTATCATATGTTGATACCACAACATTAATTTCTTCATCGTTAAATGCATTGATCAGGAATGTGCTCAGATTGTATTCGGTTTCAGTCCCATTAGCATATCCGCCAAGGAACAAGGGAGAGATATTCTCATCTGAAAAGGCCTTCTCCCATTGCGTTTGTAAATCTATCTGTGGAACTAATACGACAACAGACAAATTCTCATTTTTTTCTGCAAGTTTAATGATGGCTTTAACCGCCGTGAACGTTTTACCTGTTCCCGTTGCCATTTCAAAAAAATGACGGCCATCATTATCAAGGAACTGACTGACTGCAATTTTCTGATAATCGTAAAGCTCCTTCTTTTTGCGTCCTCGTCGATTACCATTAAGCATTTTTTGTGCTGCAGTATCAAAATCTGGACTGATCTTATACTTGTGAAGCAGGTCCTCCTTCTCCGCTTCTGGGAAAGAAATGACCTTTAATTCATCAACATTATCTGCCCACAAATCCTCATAGTATTCCTGCTGTTCAGCTATCAATTCATCATCGCCCCACCAGGAAGCAAGAACAGTTATGTTTTCCCAATTCTTTCTGATGCCTGATACTGTCGCATTGGATGATCCCGAAAAATATATACTATTTCCCTCTGCATCAGAGAAAAAGCCTATCTTTTCATGATATAATCCATCCGGCATATAAGCCACTTTGAGCTCAATCCTTCCAGCGGCGATCAAATTCGTAATTACATCAAGTTGCAGTAAAGCGTTTTCATCAGTTACTGAGTCATTTACCTTTTCTTTTATTTTGGCTATGACATCAGATTCTTGTAACTGTAGACCATTATGAAAAATCCGAGCGTCTTCTTCGCTCAATTCCACGGAAGTAACCACTCGTACATTACCACCATGTTTTATATATGGGACCAGCCCGGATGCAAGTTCAGCAAGCGATCCAAGGGAAAAATAGCCACTGCCCAAATCGTAGTGAATGCTCTCTTTCAGAGCAGGAGCCATCATAACTTCTACAATATCAACCTTTTTTGTTTGATATAGTTTTTTCAGATTCAATTCAGAAAGCGCCACTCTTACCTCTCCTCCTCTTGGGATTTTTCATCTGTTAAAGTCCATAGTCTTAAAACAAGTCTTAAAGCCTTGTATTCCTATGATAAATATGGCTACACCACCGTCCTATAATCCGGACTTAGATTGCATTGCTCATCACCATTTTGTAATGCTGGCCCTGGCCCAGCTTGTCGAATATCTTCTCCATGACCTTTCTGTACTGCTCCGGGTCCACGGATTCCTGCACAAGGTTGAACCCGTCAATGAAGCTGTACTCGTTATCAATGTAGGAGAGCATGGAGCTGGCCAGATGATAATCGACATCGTCAATGCTCCCGTCAGGCAACTTCCTGATAAACTCTGCCTTGTTCTCCTTCAGTATCTTGTCCCGGATGTTGTTGCCATGATAGCCGCAGATCTCCATAAAATAGTACTGAAGAATACACCGGATCACGTTCAGCAGCGGGATGGAAGAATTGAGTTCCTTATATTCCGACCACAGCGCGGTATAGGCGTTCTGCACCGGGTTAACATTGCGAGGATCTTCCGAAAGGCTGTCCGGACCGTCAACGCACGGAGTAACCGTCGAATGGTTGTCCACCTTGCGGACCATGAAGAATGTCACCGTGTCATAGTGCTCGACCATGTTATAGGTGATTTCTCGGTGGAAATAAGCATTGTGGGTCAGAATGAATATCTGATTTATGTAGCTACCGGTGATGTCCGGATGCAGCAGTTCCACGTTATTGTGGCAGACGCTGATCATCTCCCGGACCATGGAGCTCACAATGAACAGCGATCCACTATCCATGCTGGTGACCGGATCGTCGATGACGACTATCTTGTCGCGATCGTCGGTTACATCCTGAATATCCGTTCCGCTGATAATAGCCTGCTCGCCGGCAGCCCCGCTTCCTTTTATCAGGTGGTAGAAGTACAGGAAGGCTATAAAGTTGCGTTCGCCCTCGCTGAGGCGGGTGACGAGCTTATTGCCGTCCCGGACAACTTCATAATGGTTCTTTACATTACGCTTCTTCCGTAAAGAGAAGCCCTGGAATCCGGAATCCTTAAGCATCGTATTGATACTCTCTTATGCGGCATCGGTATTGACCGTTTTCCCATTCTCGGCTTTCATCTCAGAATCCTTATCCAGGTAGCCCTGACAGATGCCTCGTTTCTCCTTGTCCAGACGGACCAGGGTCTCTGCATACTCCTTATCCTTGGCACAGGCATCAGCGACCTCATCTTTCACCAGGAAAGCCAGGTGCTCCCACAGCATTTTATTGCACTGAACCTTTGTCTCACGCTTTTTGTTAAACGCATCATTATTAGCCTGGATCAGTTTATTGCCGAATACAATGATTTCATCCAGCTCGTCGACCAGGGACTGAATATCCTGTAGCTTTACAGGGACTGCGGGTTTCTCCACTTTCTTCTGGCTCACCTGCAGATTGCTCTGAATGATGGTACGAAGGCGCTCCAGCTTCTCTTTATACATCTCCAGATCAAGGCGCGGAAAATCGTTACTCAGATTCTCATCCAGTACGCCGAGCATCTCTGTTGTGTAACTGGTATATGCAGACTGGAAAGTCGCGATGGCATCCACGCTATCCTGATAAGCCTCGTCAAAGCAGTCTCGGATTTCCTTCTCAAAATCGTGGTCTAAGAGCTTATGGCAGAAAGGACATATTCCATCCGCCTTCTTCATGCTTTACCGGAGTCCATCTAAGGACCTCCGGGCAGAAGGTTTTCTTGATTTTCTTACCTGACATTGCGCCATCAAACTTTTTCCGCACCTCTTCCGTCAGGCTCATCATGCGATCCTGGCTTTCTCCGGATGCTTCCGCACGAGCCTTCGTAGTGGCGTCAATCTCATCGTTCTTTTTGCTCAGATCATCGAGCAGCTTGATCTTATCTTTCTCCAGCTGATCAATCTTTTTCTGTATATCAATATTGACCTTATTGAGCGTAAAGACACCCGCCAGATCATCATAGTTGGAAAAATGATCGCTGATGAACTGCTGATCATAAACCAGCACATTGTAATCTTCTTCGCTCTGTCCCGGACGCCATTGAATAGCGTCTCCGCCATTTTGTATTGTTTCCGCGATAGTGGATTTTCCGGCGCCATTTCTGCCATAGAAGAAGTTTATAAAGGTAGGCGTGACCATCTCGCACCCGTATGTATTTTCTGTAATAGTGATCTGCTCAATCGCTGATTTTCTTTTTTCCATCAAACATACCTGCCTGTCTATTTTTCGTCGGAAATTTTGCCAGCTTTAAGCCACTCATCTACCTCGCTGATTTTGAATTTATAACGTTTCCCGGCGCGGTAATACGGTAGTTTTCCGTTCTTTATCCAAGTTCGGACTGTATCCGTACTCACGCTGAGATAATCGGCTATATCTTCAAGGTTTACCCATTTTTCAACTGCCATAGCTTCATATTCTGTGCTCATACTGTTCCTCCGCTGTCGTCGGTACATCACCGACAATAACTTCTTCTCCTCTATCAATTGCAATAAATTTACTTTCTTTATCGCCCAATGAACGCAATCCAGCTCATTGTTCTCTGGAGCGCTCAAAAGGCGCAACTCCTGCTCAAGGCTATTAAGGCGTTCCTGCTGGATCGGCTGCAGCTGCGTCGCCAGAACGATCACTGCATCTCCCTTAATCTGTATATCTTGTACGTATCCAAAGCCTGCCACCTGGCCCTCATCAGTATGATTTCCGTAATGATTCCGGATGACGAAGAGTAACGGAAGTGCCTTGATATCATCTGCCGCAGCCAATCCTGGCTTAGCATAAATATCTCTTATGGTTTGCTCTGTAAAATCATTAAGCGCTTGCTTCCGTGGAATCGCTATATACCCATCCAACGCACGTTGGTCGGCGACAAATAGGTTGTAGTATTCGGTATTCAGCACCGGCGGGATGTATGCCGCTGCCATTGTGAGTAAAGGAGTAATTCCCGCTCGGCTGCAGTTGGCCGTCTGGCCTTTTTTCAATTTCATTACTCATGCGACTCTCCCGAGTGGAAATGGTTGATCTGAGTATCGATCTTACCGACCTGCTGGCCGTTTCCATTCATAGTAAAACTGAAGACCACAGGATTATTTACCTGCTGGTATTTCTGTTCTGGTGCAGGTCCATTCGGTTCCTGCTGCTCGTATTCTGTCTGCTGCTCCGATTCTGCTGCCTCTTCCATAGAAGCGGTTTCATCGGTGTCATCTACACCTGGCTCCAGCTCAATATCCTTAGTGATCCTGAGCCCCATTTCTCCTGAATATTCACGTGGACCACCACCGTTCGGAGGGCACCAGGCGTCATATGTTTTTTCTCCAACTCTATTGTTCTTGCGGAACACAACAACATAGTACCAAATACCCAGAAGGAAAACCAGCAGATTCACTTTATCAAGGTCGCTAAAGGCGGCCTTTTTTGTTGTGCTGCCATCGGGATGGATATAGAACAGCTCCTCATCCCGAATGCTCTCGTCACTGTCAACAAGATCAATAAGCGCCTTTACAAGGTTCAGGTCCTTCTTTACGGCAATGCCTATCTCAATGTAGTCAGAGACAAACTGAGTCATCGCAGCAAAAGCAAGTCGATACTGTGTTTTAACCCGCTTATCGAAGGCTTTGACTTCCTGGGAATTACCCAGCGGAAGATACTCGCCCTTTGACAATTTGCACGACTTAAAGTCGTTAGCCTTTGTCTGAAGCGTCTCCTTGGGATTGTACGGCGCAGCATAATCCGGATTGATAACTGTAAGGAGTCCGATGAGGACTTCCGGATCACGTAGCCCATCACACTCGTCTTTATAATGCTCCCTTGTTTTCATCCGCTGCCGCAGTGCCTGCAACATCAGTGTGAAGAAGGTGCCTCCGCTAAGACGCGGATACTCACTGATTGTCACTGATTTTCCTCCGATTTATTTTCATTTACTGTCGCGAAAACACATGCGGCAATTCTGGCCAGTTCCTAACAAACCCCATTAAAATATAGTATATCAGAAAAGCCTGAAAATATCAATTGCCGGCGCATGAACAGTGTATAAAGAAAAAAATCTGGGATTTCAAAAACCCGAATCTTAAGAACCTTACGAACCATAGCAACTGACCTACCGAACGATTGGATAGCTCTTGTGAGAAATCACAAGAGCTTTTTCCTTCCTATAATTTCCGCAGAAATTTTGCAAATCGCAGAAGGAAAAAGATGCAAGACAAAGACAAGAAGTTTTATGTAACCATTGATGGGCAGGAAGTTGAGGTCAGCGAGCAGATCTACCATGAATATAAGAGATCTCTCTGGCGTGAGCATAAACGTAAGGAACGAGCCAGCAGATGCTATCTCGGCAACAAACGATGCACCGGCGACTGCAAGACCTGTCAGTACCTCAGGGAAGGCGCACCGCTCTCCCTGGACACTATGTTTGATGACGGCTTGGATGTGGCAGACGGAAGCTGCCTGGAAGATGTGATCGAGTTGAAGATGAAGATCAAAATCCTGCACGAGGCCCTGAATAACCTGGACCCGGCAGACCGTGATATCATCACCCTCTTTGCCGAGAGCAATTCGGATCGTAAGATTTCGGAGAAGTTGGACCGGCCGCAGACCACCATCTCGTACCGCCGCAAGGTAAACCTGAAGCAGCTGCGTAAGTATCTGAAAGACTGGGAATAATCCCGCATAATATCCGCAGCAACAACTGGAGCAGTCGGTCATCCCGGCTGCTCCTTCTAAGTTATCTCTATTTTGATTTGAGATGCTCCGGTCTTCCGGCCATCTGCCAAGCGTCATGTGCCTTGATTTGGCGAATTGCACGCTTCAGACTGGTTGCTCTCCCGTGCTCATGGTAGGGACGCCGGATACAGTGCTTATGAAAGCTGATGGTAGACTGCTCTGCCTGATAACCGCAGCAGCGCAGATTCCAGACATGATTTGTACATTTCGAGATCAGTGTGACGTCGTATTCGTCACTGCAGATAATGGTGAAATACTGCCGATCCAGCGCGGCCAAACTTTTCGCGTCATACATGGGCGCTCACCTCGCCACCCTCATACCAGGCGGCCAGAGCCTGCTCTATTATGGATGCCATCTATTCCGTGTCCATACCACTGAAATACTTATCACAGATCGTGTTCGGAAGCTTCAGACTGACACCTGCATTGGCGCTGTGCTGCCTGACGGATAACGCGTCGAGGATCTCTGCGATAGTCTCAGTGCTCATACTTCCTGCATGCTTACGAAGCTCCGATGCCATCTTCGGCTTCAGCTTTAACCCCTGCCGATCGATGATGTCCCATGTCATTCTCTGTTCTACCTCCGGCAGGAAGGACATGTCCACTGCTGCGAGAAGGGCCAAGTTGCCGTCATCCACCAGCTTCTTAAACTCCGGTATCAGCTGATTGAGCCGCAGCATTCTTGCTGCCGTCCTGCTTGAGAATCCATATTCCGCTGCCATCAGATCCCGACTCTTTGCACGGTGGCCATTATGACCACCGGACGACATCTTCTTTTCTGTCAGGACTTCGTGTTCCCTCGTGATCTCATCGTGGCGGAGATTTCCGCACATCTTCTCATAGTGCTCCTCCATCACTGCAGCCTGTTCCGAAGGCTTAAGCTCCGAAAAGGACCTCTACAGCACATTCGTCTCGATCACATAGACATAAGCTTCATCATCCGTAAGTTCTTCCTTGACGATTACCGGAATTTCCGTAAGGCCCGCCAGTTTTGCCGCATTCTGTCTGTTGTGGTCGGCGAGCATCTCATACCCTCGTCCCTTCTTCCGTACAAACACCGGGCACAGGACACCGTGTTCCTTGATGCTTTCTACCATGTACTTCAGCCGTTCGCCCTCATACAGATGAAACGGATGATTATGATAGGGCTGGTTCTTATCGACTGGAAGCATTTCAACGCCCTTCTGTCTAGCCACTACATCGCCGGCACCCGAAATCAGGTCCACGGCGGCGTCGAATATCTTTCTCTTTGCTGCATTAGCCTTCATTCGCGATCACCTCCCTTGCCAGTCCGATATACGCTGCGCAGGTCTTTTACGGAGCATATTCAATCAGTGGCTGGCTGTAATAAATACTCTCTCCGACCTTCACCGTATTCGGGATCTTATTCTCAAATACCGTCAGCTGTCCTTTGAAGGTCTCCTGTACTTCCTCAACAATGGTCTTGCTCAGGATCGTCCTGGCATCACATATCGTAAGAAGGATTCCCGCGCCCTGCAGCTTATTGTTGATGCGATTCTGGATCTTCGTCACGGTCTTCAGAAAATCCTGCAGGCCCATCATTGCCAGCAGCTGAGGATTGCCGGTAACGATCACATCATCTGCCACCGACAGCGCGTTGATGGTCAGCGCTCCCAGAGACTGACAGGTATCGATTAAAACATAGTCATAATCATCCTTTACCACATCGAGGATCGTGCTCAGGATTTTCCCCGTTCCCATCTCCAGCCGCAGCTTTGCGTCTACCGCTGACAGCATCATGGGCGCCGGTATGAAGTCAACGCCTTCTCTCTCCCATATGAATCGTGTCTTCTCTGGAAGATCTTCCTCTTCCAGTACGCTTATCATCAAATGCCCGATAGTAACCGGCACCTCACCTGTCTTCTCCACTCCGAAGCAGGTCGTCAGATTGCTCTGAGGATCGAAGTCGATTGCAAGGAACCGTTTCCCCTGCTCCGCAAGTGAGTATGCGAGATTGTAAGTGCTGGCCGTCTTGGCACTCCCGCCCTTCATGGCGCCTATCACAATACTCTGCTCATGCCCCATACCTCGCTTCCCGATCCGCTACGCACATCTGGCGCAGGCGCTTTTTCTCCTCTGCGAACTTCAGCTCCAGCTTATGAGTCTCTACCTCGAGGAAGGCCTTCTTCGCTGCTTTCTGTTCCTGCAATGCCTCATCCTTGGTGATGATGATCTTCCCGCCCTCGCATTTCACGAGCACCGGATCCCCGGGATTTAATCCCAGCACCTGGAACCAAATTCCCTGTATCCAGAGCATCGGCGCACGACTCACTTACCGTGAGCTCCCTGAATTCTTTTCTTGCCATATGATTGTCGCCTTCCACTCTGATTGTCATGAGGGTAAAAAATAAGGACCACGGATGCCATCACATCCATAGTCCCATTTCTCACACCTTTCCAAAGGCAGTCTGTCCCCGGAGACCTGGTAATCCCCTCTACCTTATGAAGTGTCAGGTTATTCGATTATGTTCAGCGCTGCCCATGATCTTCACCCACCCAGTAGGTCGAATAAAAATAGGGCTATGCCGGAAAAAGCCTTTGTTTAAGCCGCTTTTCGGTGTAGTCCTATTATCGCACAATCATCTACAAGCAAAATATCATAAAACTGTTTAGTCACATCTGATGGCGATAATACATCTGATGATCTAAGACCGTAAATGCTCTTGAAAATACCTTTCAGTGTCTTTCTGAGAGATGTCTGCGGAACAACAAAGCCAATCTTTTTATCCTTAAACTCTTCACTGTCCCGTAAATACTTGAGTAAAAAGATAGCAACGATCGTCTTTCCGCTTCCCGGCCAGCCGTTTACTACAATTGTCTGCTTCCCATCTTGCTTTAAGGAACCGATTATCTCTTCTACAGCGGTTCTTTGATCACCGTTCAGTTCCTTATATGGTGAATATTAGATCGGAAGAGCGTCGTGTAGGG
>ERZ507245.101-NODE-101-length-31062-cov-5.81501_pt1 | contig 31062 bp, 28 predicted proteins | sample MGYA00512641_ERZ507245 | MGnify/ENA metagenome assembly ERZ507245
CGAAGGACATCCCCTACGGATATCTCACCGGCAGGTCTGGCAAGCTTATATCCGCCCTGTGCACCGCGGACGCTCACTACCAACCCGGCACTCTTTAACTTGCGCACCAGCTGTTCCAGATAACTGTCAGAAATGTTCTGGCGTGTGGCAATGCTCTGTATGGAAACAGCCTCAGATTCGCTGTATAAAGCCAAATCGATCAAAGCTCTCAAGCCGTACCTTCCTTTGGTTGATAATTTCAAATCATCACCATCCTTTTCAAATTCCGACTGTTTTACTCGGATTTGATTGTAGAATATCATTCTTATCCTGTTCTGTCAAGATACTTTTTGGAATATATTGTGAAAAAGGCTATAAAAGTTACTATTGCTCTCTCTGCGGATAGTGACTATAAAGGACTTCTTATGGATAACAAACATATTTTGCTGAAAGGAACACTCATCCTGACCCTGGCTGGTTTCCTTACAAAAATCCTTGGGTTTCTCTATAGAATATTCCTGTCGCAGACAATTGGTGCACAGGGGATGGGTATCTACCAGCTTATCTTTCCCATCCACACCCTCTGTTTTGCACTGACAGTCGGAGGAATCCAGACCGCGATCTCCCGCTTCGTGGCTGCCCGGGTAGCTTTAAAGGATGAACAGGGCGCCCGTGATATTTTTCTCATCGCCACTTCCCTGTCCATGGCCATATCTTTTGCCGTCACCTTTTTGCTGTACCGACATGCCTCCTGGTTTGCCGTACATATCCTGCTGGAGGAACAGTGTACAGACCTGCTCCGTGTCTCCTCCCTGTCAATTCCCATGGGAACTTTTCATTCCTGTGCCTACGGCTACTATCTGGCCAGGAAGAAGACAGGAATCCCGGCCTGGTCGCAGCTTGTGGAGCAGACAGCGCGCATGAGCGCAACCTACCTTCTCTACCTGGTGTGGACCGGGGAAGGGCATCCGCTCACACCCATGCTGGCTGTTGTGGGGCTTTTCGCGGGGGAACTGGTCTCCATGCTGTTCTCTCTGTTGTTCATTCTGTGGGATTACAGAAAGTATCATTACCAAATCAGCAATATCCATGCGCCGGGTAAGGATTTAAAGGACATTGTGTCTTTGTCTCTGCCCCTTACAGGAAACCGGCTCTTTATCAATATCCTGCACAGTATGGAGTCTGTGCTGATCCCCGGGCATCTGCGGCTTTTCGGCATGGACAGCGCCTCCGCACTCTCCATCTACGGGGTGTTAAACGGTATGGCACTGCCGCTCATACTGTTTCCCTCCGCGATCACCAACGCTGTCTCAGCCATGCTTCTGCCCTCTGTGGCACAGGACCAGGCAGTGGGGAATTATAAGAATATACGGAGAAGCATTTTTACCACCACCCGCTACTGCCTGCTGCTGGGTTTCCTCTCCACCGCCTTTTTTTATTTTTCCGGTGATTTTCTGGGGCTGTTTTTATTCAAAAATGAGTTCGCAGGGACTTTTATCAAAACGCTTTCCTTTATCTGCCCCTGCCTGTATCTCTCCAGCACGCTGAGCGGAATCTTAAACGGTCTGGGGGAGACGGGAAAATACTTTGCCCAGAACCTGTTAGGCCTCTCCATCCGCCTGCTCTTTGTTTTTTTCGTGATTCCGCGTTTCGGTATTCTGGGGTATCTGTGGGGGCTTTTGATCAGTGAATTGGCAATCACGCTCCTCACTTTATTTTTCTTAAAAGATTACATGAAAACAGCGCCGGGTGAATAAACCCGGTGCTTTTCGCACCCGGGAAAAGATCCCCCCCAGACTCCCGTACCATGCAGTTCTAATCTTTACCGCTTAGACGCTTTAAAGCAAAAAATTACCCAAAACTGTCGACAACCGGAAAGTTTTGTATTATAATAATCAACTAGAACGTGTTTGAAAATTGCTTTCGGCAAGATGTGCGGCGTACAGACTGCCGGAATAAATTTTCAAACACGCTCTGGAAAGTCAAACAAAGGAGATAATTATGAGTTTCAAATTCGTAAAACAGCTTCCCTCTCCGGATGAGATCAAAGCACAGGCACCCGTGTCCGAAGAGTTGAAACAGATAAAAGCTAAAAGAGACAAAATGATCAGCGATGTCATCACAGGTGCTTCCGACAAATTCCTTGTCATCATCGGCCCCTGTTCTGCAGACAATGAAGATTCTGTATGTGACTACACCAACCGCCTTGCAAAGCTTCAGGATAAAGTGGAAGACCGTCTGGTGCTGGTTCCGCGTATATACACCAACAAACCGCGTACTACAGGGGAGGGCTATAAGGGCATGCTCCACCAGCCGGACCCTGAGGCAAAGCCGGACGTACTGGCAGGCATTCTGGCCATCCGCCACATGCACATCCGTTCCCTGCAGGAGACAGGGCTCAGCTCCGCGGATGAAATGCTGTACCCGGACAACTACCACTACTTATCTGACCTGCTCTCCTACGTGGCGATCGGAGCGCGTTCTGTGGAGAACCAGGAGCACCGTCTCATGGTAAGCGGCCTTGACGTTCCTGTGGGTATGAAAAATCCCACCAGCGGGGACTTCTCTGTTATGCTCAACTCCGTGGTTGCCGCACAGCAGGGACATGACTTCATCTCCAGAGGATGGGAAGTCAAGACAGAGGGCAATCCCCTCACCCACACCATCCTGCGCGGTGCTGTGAACAAACACGGCAATACCCTGCCCAACTATCACTACGAGGATCTGCAGCTTCTTCTGGAAATGTACAATGACCGTGACCTGGAAAATCCGGCAGTCATCATTGACGCCAACCATGCCAACTCCGGCAAAAAATACGAACAGCAGGTCCGCATTGTCAAAGAAGTGCTGCACAGCCGCCTGGTATCCCGTGATATCCGCCATTTGGTAAAAGGTGTCATGATTGAAAGCTACCTGGTATCCGGCTGCCAGAAGATCGGCCCTGACCATATCTATGGAAAATCCATCACAGACCCCTGCCTTGGCTGGGAGGAGACAGAGAAACTCCTCTATACCATCGCGGAACTGTGTTAAATTATCGGAAAGCCACGCTTTTTGAACTTTCCGATGTTCAAAAACAAAAGGCATTTGCTTCCGAACATCACACTCGGAGGCAAATGCCTTTCCTGTTTCTCCTGCCAAAAAGAAAGAACCCGAAAACTCATATCTTTTCAGGTCCTCTATTTTCTCGGATGCGCTTTCAGATACACATCCCTGATTTTATTCACATTCATATTCAGATAAATCTGGGTGGTGGATATATCAGAATGTCCCAGCATTTCCTGTACACTTTTCAGATCCGCACCGTTCTGCACCAGATGGGCTGCAAAGGAATGCCGCAGCGTATGTGGTGTGATATCCTGCTGAATCCCGGCAGAAGAGGCATAGGTCTTCAGCACCTTCCAGAATCCCTGCCGGCTCATAGGTTTTCCGGAACAATTAACAAAGAGGCAGTCGCTTTCCTTATGGCTTAAAAGCTCCTCCCTTGCCTGCTCCAGATACTCCTTCACCGCCTTCTTCGCCGCGTTTCCGAAAGGTATTACCCTCTCCTTCTCGCTGGCCTCGCAGGTGATGTATCCCAGTTTTAAATTTATATTCTCCAGCTTCAGTCCGATCAGCTCACTGACCCGGATTCCTGTGGCATATAAAAGCTCCAGCATGGCTTTATCCCGGACACCCTTGGCTGTATTTTCCTTTGGCTGGTTCAACAACAAATCGACTTCTTCTACAGTAAGAATCCCAGGCATCTTCTTTTCGATCTTAGGCGCCTTCAATATGTCTGCCGGATTCTCCGAAAGCATTCCCTGCTGGCAGCAATACTGAAAAAAAGCGCGCATAGACGCGATACTCCTGGAAATGGTGGAAGCAGCGAACTTCTCCCGCTCCAAATACATCTCATAAGAATTCAGATTCGTGGCAGTCACATCCTGAACCCTGTCCACTCCTTCGTTCCTCAGAAACTGATCCATCTTTCGCAAATCCCGCTCATAGGATACTTCTGTATTTTTGGAAGTGCCTTTGGTGTTATGTAAATAGGCTATAAACTCTTCAATCTCGCACTTCATGTATGATTATCCCTCGTTAAGTTAATTGTAAAAGGCCATACCTTTCCAAATCATAATGAAATTATATATCAACTTCCATAGAAAAAGCAAACGGATTTTTCCAAAGTTTTTCTTGTTTTTCAGGCTTTTTTTACATTTCCACAACATATCGAAAAAGCTCTATTTATGTCTACCAGATGTGGTAAATTTGAAATTGTTAATATTTTGTTAATTTTTTATAAAAACCTCTCAATTACAAAACTCAGCACATTTTGGTTGACATAACTTTCCATAAAAAGAGCCAGCAGGAATAAGATACCAATCCCGGTCATAAAAAAAAGGTATGCCCTGTAGTCCGCCTTCACCCGAATACCCTTCCCCCAATACTTCTGGCTCATCTGCACAATGAAGAAGAAAAACAGCAGCACAGAGGGCACATAAAAAAGCCCCTGAGGGAAAAAGCAGGCAAGCGCGGCCCCGATTCCGCGAATCCCATATTCCATCAAAAACACAGTCAGCAGATTCCCGCCCAGAAACCCCAGCCAAAGCAGTCCCCCAAGCACCAGCGGAATCCCAAAAGGCGTCACCCCGCTGATCAGATACAACAAAAACCAGACACCTCTTCTCTCAAACAACCGCAGAAAGATCCCGCTCCCGGAAACACTTCCCGCCGCCCTGTCTGCCAGATAGACCCCCAGCAGACTGGTCTGATACCCCGCATAACTCCTCAAAAAATTACAACAAAGCACCCCCACTACAAATCCTCCTAAGTACAGGAGGAAAAACACATTCAAATATTTTTTCATAATCTCACCCTATATATTCTATGCCCTGCCCCCTGCGATTAGTACGCTCCTGTCTGTCACATCTTTTTTCTTCCGCCGCTGCTCCCGGGTAAACAGGCCCTGCAGCCATCTTTCTCTGCAATAAAAAAGTGCAGAATCTGCAGTGATATATAAAATATCATCGCAGCATTCTGCACATCTTTCCCGGTCCAGCCTACTTTGCGTAATCTACTACGCGGCTCTCCCGAATCACATTAACCTTGATCTGTCCCGGATACTCCAGTTCAGCTTCAATCTGTTTTGAAATATTCCGTGCCAGCAGTACCATATCGGAATCTGTTACGTGTTCCGGTACTACCATCACTCGAATTTCCCTACCTGCCTGAATAGCAAAAGATTTGTCCACTCCTTTGAAAGAGTTTGTTATGTCTTCTAATTGTTTTAATCTGTTGGTATATGTTTCTAAAGTTTCTCTTCTAGCACCAGGTCTTGCCGCGCTGATCGCGTCAGCAGCCTGTACAATGCAAGCCACCAGTGATGTGGGTTCCGTGTCTCCATGATGGGATTCCACGGCATTTATTACCACCTGGGACTCTTTATATTTTCTACATAAGTCAGCACCGATCTGAATATGGGAACCTTCTACTTCATGATCGATGGATTTTCCGATGTCATGTAACAGACCTGCACGTTTAGCCATGCGAATGTCTGTCCCAACTTCACCCGCCAGAAGGCCGGCAAGCTGTGCCACCTCAATAGAATGCTTTAAAGCATTCTGGCCGTAACTGGAGCGGAATTTCATACGTCCCAGCAGACGGATCAATTCCGGATGAATGCCGTGTACGCCAACTTCCAGGGCTGCGGATTCACCTTCTTCTCTCATCATGGTCTCTACTTCTTTTTGTGCCTTTTCCACCATCTCTTCGATTCTGGCCGGATGAATTCTTCCGTCCACAATCAGTTTTTCCAGCGCAATACGTGCTACTTCACGCCGGATCGGATCGAAACCGGACAATACGACTGCTTCCGGGGTATCGTCAATAATGAGATCTACGCCCGTAAGTGTTTCCAAAGTTCGGATATTGCGTCCTTCCCTACCGATAATACGGCCCTTCATTTCATCGCTTGGAAGCTGTACAACGGAAATTGTAGCTTCCGATACATGGTCTGCCGCACATTTCTGAATGGCTGTCACCACGTATTCCTTGGCCTTCTTATCGGCTTCCTCTTTTGCTTTGCTCTCCAATTCCTTGTAGAGCTTGGCAGTGTCAATTTTTACTTCGTCCTCAACAGTTTTTAACAAATAATCTTTTGCTTGTTCGGAGGTCAGGCCGGAAATTCTCTCCAGCTCTTGTACTCTCTGGTCATGTAATTCATCGACTTTCTTTTCTTTCTTTTTTAGCTCGGCTTCTTTTGCTGTATAATCTGCTTCTCGTTTTTCCAGGGCATCAGCCTTCTTGTCCACTGCTTCTTCTCTGGATAAAACACGCTTCTCATACTTCTGAAGTTCTGCCCGTCTCTCTTTTGTCTCTTTCTCCAACTCATTTTTAGTACGGAGATTTTCTTCTTTTGCTTCTAAGAGAGCTTCACGTTTCTTCGTTTCCGCAGATTTCAATGCTTCATCTATAATGCTTCTTGCTTTTACTTCTGCCGTTCCGATCGTCTCAGCATCTTTTTCAGTTTTTTTCTTAACTGAAATGTTGGCTGTAACAGGAACTGCAATCAGCAGCGTGATTACCACAGCAACAATTGCAACTATTACATAGATTGCCACAGGAGCACCTCCTTATTTAGTTTTCATTGTACAAATACAACAGTTTAATTTTATACTGTTTTTACTGAAAAGTCAACATAAAACCTATTTTTCTAAAAGACAAGTATGTGAAATCTGTCCAAGATTTTTCAGCAAAAATCCTCTTTTTCTTTTAATACGGACAAAATATCAGAGGAGGAAAAACCTTTTCTCATTAAATAGCCGTAAATTCTCTGCCGTTCTCTGTCATCCATGGGGCCGCTGCCCCTTCTTCTCTTCCTTACCAGTTCCCGGATCGTGTCCCTGCAGTCATCCAGCTCCGCCTCCTCCAGAACCTCCTCTATGATGCTTCTGTCCACACCTTTTTGGGCCAGCTCCATCTTCAGCCTTGCTTTTCCTCTGCCCTCTTTTTTACATTCCACATAATGCCGGGCATATCTTCTGTCATCCAGATATCCAAAAGATTCCACATACGCAAGTGCCGCTTCCACAGCTTCCCTGGGGTACTCACCTGCCTGCAGTTTTCTCTCAAGCTCCGCTCTGGTCCGGTCCATGCTCTCCAAAAGGTGCATGGCGCGCAGTTTGGCTCGTTTGGTGAGAACCTGTCCCACAAGCTCCTGATAAACCGGTCCTGGAATCTCCTGTCCTTCTTTTATTCCATAGCGAGACAGCTCGCCTTTGTAAATAACAAAGGCGGGCTGTCCGTCAAGTTCAATCCTGTATTTTTGTTTTGTTACAGCCTGTATTTTTGTGACAAGCATTATACAACCCCATTTTCCTTTTTCGTGCCCTGCGCTGCAGGTGCCTCCGCGGCCTTCATATCCGGTGCTTTTGTGTCAGAGGCTTTGGCGTCAGCCTTTTTCTCCTCTTTTGCACCTTTCTTGTCTTCTTCTGTATTTCCCTCAACAAGTCCGTAGTGTTCCCTGACTTTTGCTTCCACTTCTGCTGCCACGTCCGGATTTTCTTTCAGGTACTGTTTTGCATTTTCACGTCCCTGGCCGATCTTTCCGTCCTTATATGCATACCATGCGCCGCTTTTATTGATAATGCCCAAATCTGCTGCCAGATCCAGGATATCACCGGCTTTGGAGATTCCCTGGCCGAACATGATATCAAACTCTGCCTCTTTAAAAGGAGGCGCGATCTTATTCTTAACTACTTTGATCCTGGTACGGTTTCCAACGATCTCTCCGGCCTGCTTCAGAGCTTCAATCCTCCTGACATCCAGACGGATGGAGGAATAAAACTTCAGGGCACGGCCGCCTGTGGTGGTCTCCGGGTTGCCGAACATAACTCCGACTTTCTCACGGAGCTGGTTGATAAAGATAACGATACAGTTGGATTTGCTGATGACAGCCGTCAGTTTACGGAGAGCCTGTGACATCAGACGCGCCTGCAGACCCACATGGGAATCACCCATATCACCCTCGATCTCCGCTCTCGGAACCAGAGCCGCAACAGAGTCCACGATCACAATGTCCACAGCACCGGAACGCACCATAGTCTCTGTGATCTCCAGGGCCTGCTCCCCGTTATCCGGCTGTGAAATATAGAGATTGTCCACATCCACGCCGATATGCTTGGCATATACCGGGTCCAGAGCATGCTCTGCATCAATAAATCCGGCAATTCCGCCTCTTTTCTGTACCTCAGCCACCATATGCAGCGCCACGGTGGTCTTACCGCTGGATTCCGGACCGTAGACCTCTACGATCCTTCCTTTCGGGATGCCTCCCAGACCCAGTGCAATGTCAAGGCTGAGAGAACCTGTAGGTACTGTCTCCACATTCATATGTACAGAGGAATCGCCCAGTTTCATAACAGAGCCTTTACCAAACTGCTTCTCAATCTGTCCCAGGGCCGCGTCCAGGGCTTTTAATTTATCTTCTTTGACCATTTGAAATCTCCTTTATTCGATTCATCTCAATAATTTCTTCTTCTGTCATTTCTACGAACTTATGTTCGTATTGCTGTTATCATAATAGTACACTTTTCGTTCCTTGTCAACTGTTATTTTCCTGCCTGCAATACGCATCACACCCTTTCTGCGCGTTCTTTTTCTATGGGAATACCGGCGCAGCGGAATGCTGCTTGAACAGATAAAAAAGGCAGAGCTGCCTTTGACGGTATGTGTTCAGTATGTAGCATCTGGCGGGATTTGTCAAGAAAAAAAGGACACCGGATGTGTTCCGATGTCCCTGTGCACTGCTGTTTACTCCGTGCCCGGCAGGCCAGCGGTGTGTGAGAAGTGTCTACTGTGCAGATAACTGTGTCAGTACGCTTTTTACATGAGAAATCTCTTCCGGTGTCGCTTTCGCAGCGGGAACGTAATAGCTTTTTGCTCTGGCGATCTGATAGATCTCTTCCTGTGACATTTCACTCTGGTTTCTCATCTGTTTTAAAGCCTGTTTTAACTGGGCATTTTCTGTCTGGGGAATCATTTCACCATAGTGTACCAGTTCACCGTTGATACCAACCAGGGTATCTACTACCATTGTCTTATCTGTCATTTTTCCTACCTCCTACTGTAAATACTGCATAAGCTGCTGTTTGCTCTCCATAGCTGACTGTGCAGCCTTCTGGAAGAACTGTTTCACCTGTGGGTCCTGTGCCTCGTGTGCATAGTCCTGCATTTTGCAGTGGGTAGTCTCAAATCCGCCGATCAGATGGCGCAGATTCTGTAAGTCAAGTACTGAAAGTTCTGTCATGACATTTTCCTCCTATTTCTGTTTTTGGTGGTTCTAACACCGTTTTGTCTACAGAAATAGTATGGCAGGTCCGGGTTTTTCTTATTCTCATTTTCCCTGAATAATTCGTTTGCTGCCCAGATATGTGGTAAGGAAATATCCGCCGTAAATAACCAGCAGAACGGCCGCTGTGGTGACAATAGAGCCGAAACGGTTCACTTCTCCTATGGTGATCATCATCTTCCTAACAAACTGCAGACCAAAGACGGAATGCACCACTGCCAAACTGAGCGGCATGAGGAAAAATATCCCAATTTGTTTGAACAGGGAGCGGTTTATCATGCTCTCATCCGCACCGATTTTGCGCAGCACATCATACCGTTCACGGTTGTCTGAACTCTCTGAAAGCTCTTTCAGGGCCAGAATGGCTGCCCCTGAGATCAGGAATATGATTCCCAGGTATATGGCTACAAATGTAATGATCGTGGAAAGCCCCATGCTGGCAGACACAATATCTGTCCTGGTATTGCTGTAAATCCCGCTCTCTCTTCGCACAGCGTTGATCTTGATATCTGTCTCCTCCACGCCCTTTTTATCCTGCACGGCATAATTGGCTGCCAGAAACCCGCCTGTCCTCCAGGCTTCCTTCACCGCATGGTCCGGAAGTATATAGATTCCCGGATTAATACGGTTGGTCATCATCATGAGAAAACCGTCCTGGCATTCCTCGTATCTGGGTGAATAGGACACGCCGTCCAGCCGGATCTTCTCCCCCTTTTTCAGCATTTTGTCTCTCTGCAGTTTCACATCATCTATATTGCAGAGCACCAGATATTCCCCATCCCCAAGCTCATACTGTTCCCTGCCGTAAAGCTTTGCAAGGCGGTTGTAATCTGACAGTTTTACAATGTCCTCCGGCAGATTCGCGTCAAGGAACATAAAATTCTTTGTCACCTCGTCTATGTTTTCCCCAATAGTCATGCCCATGGTGAGCTGGTCTGTGGCATAGATACCCATATCCACATAGTCATCCTGAAAAGCAGTAAGGTCAAATCCTTCCTCCTGCAGTTTATCCGAAACAGAAATCCCTGCGCTCTCCCCTTCAGGCGGCATATATTCCGTATTCACATCCACCGGAGTCATTTCCTCTAAAGATACCCGGAAAGAGTGGTTTATTCCGAGACCGCTTGACAGCACTGTGATCGTCATAAAAAGCATAATGCAGATGACTGTCATGGCAAACACCGTGGTATTGACCTTGCTGTTGATCTGTCTGAGAACAAAAGCGTTTAAATCCTTCAGATAATATTTTTTATTCCGCTTCACCATGTGCAGAAGAAATCCTGACAGAGACCAGAAGATCAGGAATGTAGCCAGGCAGCCCAGTAAAATGATGATCCCGTAGGAACCGGTATCCAGCTTATCCGGTGTAACAGCTACCAGATAGTAGAGCACTCCCAGAAGCGCAGCGGAAGCAAGGAACAGCAGTATGCAGACTGCCGGCTTTTTCATTTTGATCTGCTCTGTCTTCTTCCCGGCAGATAAAAGGTCTATGAGGCTGCATTTTGAGATGCTGACAGTATTGAAGACCAGGACAGCCAGGTACATGATCCCAAAGTATAAAATCGTTTTGAAGAAGGCCGTTTTGGAAAATACGAAGACATAGGACTCCATATCCACCTCAAACATTTTCACCACCAGCACGGACATGAACTGCGCTCCCAAAACACCGATGAACAGTCCAACTGCCAGGGACAGAAGACCGATGAGAAAGGTCTCTCCCACAAGGATCCTGGATATCTGCCCTTTTCCCATTCCCAGTGTCATATATACCCCAAATTCTTTTTTCCTTCTCCTGATCAGGAAATTGTTGGCGTAAACGATGAGAAACGCCAGGATACAGGAAACAAACACGGAGACCCCGCCTAACATGGTGATCATGAGCCGTATGATCTCTTTTGTGGAGGAGGACAGATCCGTCATGGCCTGCTGGGAATCCAGGGAGTTGAAAATATAAAAAATGGCAACCCCCAGTATCAGTGTCATGAAATAGATAGCATAGTCCTTCAGGCTCTTTCTGATATTCTTGACCGAAAGCTTAAATAACATCGTTCAGCTCACCTCCCAGGAGAGTAACCACCTCGATGATGCGGTTGAAAAATTCTTTTCTCGTGTCCCTTCCCCTTACCAGTTCATTGAACAGCTTTCCGTCCTTGATAAACAGAATCCTGTTGGCATAACTGGCGGTAAAGGCGTCGTGCGTGACCATAAGGATTGTGGCAGCCATCTGCTGGTTCAGATACTGGAAGCTCTCCAGCAGCATCCTGGCAGACTTGGAATCCAGAGCGCCTGTGGGCTCATCGGCCATTACGATCTGCGGATTTGTTATCATGGCTCTTGCGCAGGCCACACGCTGCTTCTGGCCTCCTGACATCTGATAGGGATATTTCTCTAAAATGTCCTCAATTCCCAGCTTATCTGCGATCTCTTTTACCGACTTATGGATTTTCGCCGGGCTGATGCGCTGAATCGTGAGTGCCAGGGAAATATTCTCATAGGCGGTCAATGTATCCAGAAGGTTGAAATCCTGGAAAATAAAACCCAGCTCCTCTCTTCTGAACTGATTAAGGTGATTTCCCCTGAGTCTTGTCACATCTATATCATTGACGATGATCTTTCCGCTGGTCACACGGTCAATCGTAGAGACACAGTTGAGCAGCGTTGTCTTACCGCTTCCCGACGCTCCCATGATCCCCACAAATTCACCCTCCTCCACGGAAAAGCTGATTCCGTCCAGGGCTTTTGTCAGGTTACTTTTATTTCCATAATATTTTTCCACATTTGCTACTTCCAATACTGTATTCATGATGGTAACTCCTTCCTTGATTGATGATTCTATCATACAACCGTTTAAAAATCCATCCCATCGATTTGACTTACATTTATCTTTCAGATTTGTAAGGTTTTCCATGCGTTTTTGATAAAAATTAGCGATTTACTGAAAAATGTCATGTTTTTTTAAGTTTTTTTATGTATTTTCGACATATTTGTTATATAATGATATTACAAAACTTATTTGTGACAGGACAAACGTCCACGCCGGGTGAAACTCCTCCGCACCCCTGCGCAGCCAAATGTCCTCACAGGGAAAGGAAGGGAATTATATTATGGAACAACTGCTTTATCTCGTCCCTGTTATAGGGATACTGGGACTTCTCTTCGCCTTCTTTCTGACCTGCACCATAAAAAAACAGCAGGCCGGAAATGACAGGATGAAGGAGATCGCCTCCTACATTCATGAGGGGGCACAGGCTTTTTTAACGGCTGAGTACAAGATACTGATCATTTTCGTTGTGGTGTTCTTCCTGATTTTAGGTATCGCTCTGAAAAGCTGGATGACTGCAGCCGCGTTTCTTATGGGAGCGGTCTTCTCCTCCGTATCCGGCTACTGCGGCATGCAGGTTGCCACAAAGGCCAATGTGCGCACAGCAGGCGCTGCAAAGGAATCCGGCATGAAACAGGCACTTTCTATTGCCTTCTCAGGCGGTTCTGTTATGGGTATGTGTGTAACCGGCCTGGGCCTTCTGGGTGTCAGCCTGGTTTATCTTGTGACAAAGGATGCCGGAATCATCTCCGGTTTCGGCCTGGGCGCTTCCTCTATCGCGCTTTTTGCCCGTGTGGGCGGCGGTATCTATACAAAAGCGGCGGATGTGGGCGCCGATCTGGTTGGAAAGGTGGAGGCGGGGATTCCTGAGGATGACCCCAGAAATCCGGCTGTTATTGCCGATAATGTAGGTGACAATGTAGGTGATGTGGCCGGTATGGGGGCTGACCTGTTTGAATCTTATGTGGGTTCCCTGGTATCTGCCATCACGCTGGGGCTGATCTATTTTCAGGGTTCCGGTGCTGTATTCCCGCTGGTGCTGGCAGGTGTGGGGATTCTGGCTTCCATGGCTGGCACTTTCCTGGTGAAAGCCAGCAGCAGCGCAGACCCCGGTAAAGCACTGAAGGTTGGAACTTATGGTTCCAGTGTGGTGGTGCTGGTGCTCTCCCTTGTGTTAAGTCATATGTTCTTTGGAAATTTTAAGGCGGCTGTCGCCATTATCAGCGGACTGATCGTGGGACTGCTGATTGGTATCACCACAGAGTATTATACTTCCGGGGATTTTAAGCCGGTTCAGAAGATTGCATCCCAGTCTGAGACAGGTGCTGCCACTACTATTATCAGCGGACTGTCTGTGGGTATGCGTTCCACTATGCTCCCGATCCTTTTTATTGCTGTCGGAATCCTGGCTGCTTATCATTTCAGCGGACTGTACGGGATTGCTCTTTCCGCAGTGGGAATGCTTTCCACAGCCGGTATCACCATCGCCATCGATGCCTATGGGCCGATTGCGGATAATGCAGGCGGTATCGCGGAGATGGCAGGGCTTGATGAATCTGTACGGAATATTACGGATAAGCTGGATTCTGTGGGAAATACCACTGCTGCCATGGGCAAAGGATTTGCCATTGGCTCCGCGGCGTTAACGGCTTTGGCATTGTTTGTGTCTTACGCGGAGGCGGTGAATCTGGATACCATCGATATTCTGAATCCGCAGGTTATTGTGGGGCTGTTTATTGGCGGTATGCTGCCGTTTTTATTCTCTGCGCTTACCATGGATTCTGTTTCCAAGGCGGCAAATAAAATGATCGAGGAGGTGCGGAGGCAGTTTAAGACGATTCCGGGTATTATGGAAGGGAAGGGAAGCCGGATTACTCTTCCTGCGTGCAGATTTCTACCCAGGCAGCGTTAAGAGAGATGCTGGTTCCAGGTATTATGGCTGTTGTGGCTCCACTGTTTGTGGGGCTGGTTCTGGGGCCGGCAGCGCTTGGCGGGTTATTGGCCGGGGCATTGGTCACAGGAGTGCTGATGGCTGTTTTTATGGCAAATTCCGGCGGGGCATGGGATAATGCCAAGAAGTTTATTGAGGAGGGGGCTCACGGCGGTAAGGGCAGCGAGGCGCATAAGGCGGCGGTTGTCGGTGATACAGTGGGGGATCCGTTTAAGGATACTTCGGGGCCTTCGATCAATATTTTGATTAAGTTGATGACGATTGTGGCGGTGGTGTTTACGCCTTTGTTTCTTTGATGTGATATAAGGGACAGTGAAAGTGGTAGAAAAAAAGAAGTTTCCACGGTTGATATTTAAAACCGTGGAAGCTTCTTTTCTTTATGCAGAAAAATTATTTTTATTTGTTTAGGATTCGTTTTATGGTGTTGAGGTCTGCAAGATTTACGGTTTCAAAGTTTCCCTTGTAGAATATGGCCCAGTTGTTGAATACACAGGGGAGGGTTTTTGCTTTTTGTAGTGTGTCTACCTGGATGAAGGCGGAGGGGGTGTTGGTGGATTCGCAGTATTTTTTTATGGTTTCTATGGTTTGGTAGGTGTAGGGACATTGATGGTCGTAGTAGATGGTGAGGATTTTGTTCTCGATTGTTTGGGCTTTGGCGCTTTTGGTAAATTGAGGGATGGTTCCGTCGAAGGAAAGGGCAAGGAGGTCGTAGCCGGAGTCTGTTGTGTCGACAACTTCAAAGCCGAACTTTTTGGCAAATGCCTGGTCGGAAAGCCAGGCTTTTTGTTTTTTGGAGCCGAGCATACAGATGCCCGACTTTCCTTTTGCTTTGGCGTCGGCTATGCAGTATTCCATCAGTGATCTGCCGTAACCGTTTCCTTTGTGAGTACCCGTGACCCACAGGCAGTATATATAATAGTAATTGTGGCCGGTTATGGGGACCCAGGCGGTTTCCAGAGGAGCGTATTCTATGAAGACCACTGCTTTTTCGTTTAATTTTCTGAAGACATGGCCCTCTTTCAGTCGGTCAGAAAGCCATTGCCGCTTTGCCTCAACGCCGGGATGGGGCTTTTTGCTGCGGATGATGCAGCATAAATGCTCAGCGGGAAGGTTTTCGGTTGTCAGGTTAATAAAATTTTTATTCATATTTATCCTCGCTTATATATCTATCGGTTTTCCGGTCAACATTATTCTTATATCATGCGTCTTAAACTCATGTGCCGTAAAATAACACAATAATTTAACAGGCAGACGATTCATCCTCCATTGTTGTCTATTTTTCTAAGTATATAAAAGTAAGTTCATTCGAAACTTCCTGTTGTTTAAAAATTTCATATCCAACCTGTTCATACAGCTGTAAATTTTTTGCACTTTTTGAACTTGTAAACAATTCACATCGGTTATGCGGACAAGTGTGTTCAATTTCTTTTAATAATTTTGTGCCTATCCCTTTTCCTTGCCAAAATGGGTGTACGAATAATTTTCCAATGTATAGAGTACCATTTTCTATATACCCACGTACTGAACCGATAATTCTGTTATTATCATCAAGAACTTTTAATCTTGTCCCATTATCATATTCGTTTTGAACCTCTTGTAATGTCTGCTTTAGTGGCGGAATATCAAAATTATTTAATAGTTTTGCTTCGCTTTGATAAGACAAATATTGCAGTTGTAGAATTTCTGATAAGTCCTCTTTTGTAGCTTTTGTAATAATCATCAAAACACCGTCCTTTGTTCATATTAGTAGCTGCCCCTAAAATTTTTGAAATGGATTGGTGCTGCTTTTTCAGGGCTGAATTTAGTTATAGTATACAGGATTAGCAGGAGTATAACAATGTTTTTCGAACATATTTTCTGTTCTTGTATGTAAAAATATTCTGATGAAGCTGAGGATTCCCGTACGCCAAATTCAGGTGATTCCGGAGGACAAAAAGAAACACCCGGCTCTGTAAAAAACAGATGCCGGGCGCCTTGCTTATACAAACAGGTTTACGTTGGACTGCTCCGCGTCGCCCAGGTAGGAGACTACACCGGCCAGTTCTACGCCGTCTATGAGTTCCTCCGGGGTAATGCCCATGACATCCATGGACATGGTGCAGGCTACCAGCTTTACGCCGTTTTCCTGGGCCTGCCTGATGAGTTCTTCCAGAGAGGAGACATTTTTGGATTTCATGACTTTTTTCATCATTTTGGTGCCCATGCCCATCATGTGCATTTTGGAAAGCTTCAGTTTTGCGGTGCCCCGGGGCATCATGAATCCGAACATTTTCTCAATAAAAGGCTTTTTGACATGGACTTTTTCCGGTTTTCTAAGAGCGTTCAGGCCCCAGAAGGTAAAGAACATGGTGACCGGGCGGCCCATGGCAGCAGCGCCGTTGGCTATGATGAAGGAGGCCAGAACTTTGTCTAAATCACCGTCGAAGACGATAATTGTCTTGCCCTGGTCATCCCGGTTGTGGGACGGGCATGAGGCTGCGCTCAAATCATCCCGGTTGTGGGACGGACAGGAGGCTGCGTCTACAGCTGAGGAGGGCGCAGTGCCTTTTTGAATAGTCACAATATTTTCTCCGCCCTGGCGTTCTGTGGACAATAGAGTGTTGCCGGTTCTCCGGCACCAGGCGTCTATATCCCGGGCAAATCCCATGTCTGTGGCGGACACCTGAAGTCTGGAGCCTTCGGGCATCTTCTTCAGGGTCTCATTTACTTTCATGATGGGACCGGGGCACTGAAGGCCGCTGCAGTCCAGAATCTGAAGCTTCTGCGGTGAGTCTTTGGCAGGCTCCGGCGCCGCAGGGCTTTTTTCAGCGGAAGTTAAAACCGGCGGTGTCTCACCGGATGCAGTGTGGTGATATGTTTTGTAGAAGGATGTACCGCCGGCCAGGACACTTACCTTTTGAAATCCGCTCTGCATAAGGATGCGGGCCGCATTGTAGGAACGCACGCCTATGGAACAATACGCTACAATCCTCTTATCCGGATTCAGCTCCCTGAGACGGCTCCGCAGGGTGCCGAGAGGCATGTGGACAGAACCGGGAATGGAAAATACCATGCGTTCAGCCTCCTCTGTAACATCCAGGACGGTAATGCCCTCATGCTCTGCCTGCAGAAGCAGATCCAGCTCCGCGGGGGTGACAAAGGATACCATGTTGTTCCGAATATTCTCCGCCACAAAGCCCAGCATATTGACAGGATCCTTGGCTGAGGAAAAGGGCGGGGCATAGGCCAGTTCCAGTTTTGCAAGATTCTCTGTGGTTCCCTTCATGCTCATGACCGTGGCTATGGTATCTATCCTTTTATCCACTTTATCCTGGCCTACTGCCTGGGCCCCCAGTATCTTTCCCTCTTTGTCAAAGAGAAGCTTCAGAGTGATGGGTGTAGCCTGGGGATAGTAGCCGGCATGGGATTTCTGGTTGATGACAACAGTCTCATAATCTGTTCCCTTTTTCCTGCCGGATGCCAGAAGGGCTTTTTCGTTCAGACCCACTGCAGCAGCGGTCAGGTCAAAGACCTGGGCAACAGAGGTTCCCATGGAACCCTCGTATGTTTTTTGGCTGCCCGTAATGTTGTCCGCACAGATTCTGGCCTGCTTGTTGGCAGGTCCTGCAAGGGGAATCATGGTTTTCTCAACGGTCACCAGATGATTCACTTCTATGACATCACCTACTGCATAGATATCCGGTTCGGATGTCCTGAGACAGGTATCCACCTGAATGCCTCCGCGGGCATTTAAGGCAAGGCCAGCGTCTTTTGCAAGTGCACTGTTGGGCCTTACGCCGATGGAGAGGAGCACCAGCTCAGCCTCCACGGTTCTGCCGCTTTTCAGATGGATTTTTGTACTGCCGTTTTGTGTCTCAAAGTGGTCGACACCGTCCTCCAGGATCAGCCTGGTGTTGTTCATGCGGATGTTTTCGTGGAGAATCTGCGCCATTTCGTAGTCAAGAGGCGCCATGACCTGATTCTGCATCTCTATAATCGTCACGTCAAGGCCTGCCCTGTGCAGATTTTCCGCCATCTCAAGGCCGATAAAGCCTCCGCCGATCACAGCCGCCCTGCCAGGATGATGCTGTTCCATGTAATGCTTTATATTATCCGTGTCCGGAATGTTCCAGAGGGTAAAAATACCCTGGCCGTCAATGCCGGGGATGGGCGGTTTTAAAGGAGAGGAACCGGTGGCAAGGATAAGGCTGTCGTAGGTTTCCTCGTATTCCTCCCCGGTGGAAAGACTGCGTACCAGAACTTTGTGCTCCTTGGGGTCAATGGCGGCTGCCTCTGCTTTTGTGCGGACATCAATATTGAATTTTTTCTTCATGGCCTCCGGTGTCTGGAGAAGAAGGGCATCTCTGCTCTTTATCACATCCCCGATATAGTAGGGAAGGCCGCAGTTGGCAAAGGATATATAGTCTCCCTTTTCCAGAACAACAATCTCCATATTCTCATCTCTTCTGCGCAGTCTGGCCGCTGCTGTGGCTCCTCCTGCTACGCCTCCGATTATCACTGTCTTTTTTGGCATATCTGAAACACTCCTTTTTTGTGGTTGGTCTGTTTTCTCATTGCCACTATCATACACAGATTCGGATGGGTTTTCCGTAACAGAGTCACATAGGCAGAAGGGATCACTCCAGAAATCCGGTCATACTGCCTTTTGGAAATTCAATAAAGACTTCACAGCCTTCCCCTTCCCTGGATGTCAGGTAGATTTTGTGTCCCATTTTCTCACAGAGTTTTCTACACAGGTAGAGGCCTATACCCGTGGACTTTTTGCCAAAACGGCCATTGGAGCCGGTAAAACCCTTGTCAAAAACACGGCCCACATCCATGACCGGAATACCGATGCCCTTGTCCTTCATGCACAGGATGACTTTTTCTTTTTCGGCAGCAGCATACCACTCGATCCCCGCGCTGTCTTCCTTCCGGTATTTGATGCTGTTTGCCAGGATCTGGTTCAGAATAAAGGCCAGCCACTTACTGTCAGAATACACACATACATTCAGGTCATGCAGGGCTATGGAGAATTTTCCGCCTATAAGTGCTTTCTTGTTTTTGCGTATAACCTCGCGTGCCAGCTCCTCCAGATTCAGCTTTTTCAGTATATAGTCCTTTTCCACGTAATTGCTTCTGGCGTAAAAAAGTGCCTGCTCTGCAAAGTCATCGATCTTGTCCAGCTCCTCCGAAAGGCTTTCACTGCAGCTGTCCCTGTTGTTTTCCAGAATCATTTTCCCGGTGGCTATGGGGAGCTTCACCTCATGAACCCACAGTTCAATGTATTCCTTGTACTCATCGCTTTTGCGTCTGTACTCTCCCACCCGCCAGTTCATGGATTCCGTCATTTCCTGCAGGGTTTCATACATGAATTTCCCTTCCAGAAAACCCGGGCATTCCAGCAGCTCGGGAAGCAGGTATTTCTGGTCAAGATGTGCCAGATGATTTTCCACTGTCCTGTAAAAACGGCGTTTTCTCATATAATCCGTGCACCACACCGCGAACCAGATGCTGACAAAAGAGACCCCTACCAGCAGCAGATAAAAGTTCGGTATCATGACCAGCACACCGAAAAGGATCACCACCGTGAGAACTGCCAGCAGCATAATAAACTGCAGCCATCGCTCCTTTATATATTCTCTCAGATTCATTCTAACAGATACCCCTGCCCTCTCTTGGTATGGATCACGCCCTTTCGTCCGATAGATTCCAGTTTTGCCCGAAGCCTTGTGATATTCACAGTCAGGGTATTGTCATCTACAAACAGTTCACTGTCCCACAGATCATTGATGATCACATCCCTGGACACGATCTTTCCCCTGTTTTTCGCAAGGCAGTACAGTATCCTGCTCTCATTTTTCGTCAGGTCCGCCTCCTGCTCCCCTGCTTTTGCCACGCTCCGGGAAATATCCAGAATAAAGTCACCGCAGGATATCTCCTCTGTCTCCTGCAGGCTTCCCTGGCTTCTCTTCAGCACTGCCTCCACATGGGCCAAAAGGATCTGGGGATTAAACGGCTTCGCTATAAAATCATCTGCCCCGTAATTAAGACACAGAAGCTCATTCATCTCCGTATTCTGGCTGGTTATGATGACAATGGGAATCGCCAGACGTTTTCTCAGCTCCTTACAGATGTATTTTCCGTCTGCGTCCGGCAGGGAGAGGTCTAAAAGCAGAATATCGCCCCCTGCACGGCAGATCTCCTCCACTGCATTTTTGTAATCCGTGATCTCCCCTGTATCATATCCGTGCATTTTAAAAAACAGCGCCAGCTCTGTGCGCAGTTTGTCATCGTCTTCCGTCAAAAGAATTTTCATTTCTATCCCTTCTTTCTTCTGCAGCCGGGTAAGTGATCTTTTCTCTGCGCGGCTGCACAACCAGAAAACCGGATGCAGCCTCTGCCGCATCCGGTTCACTCTCAGCTTTTTACAAGAATCCTTCCTGTCATGATCCAATCAGCCAGTTGTACATTTCTTCATACTGGTTCGCAGAATTGGACCAGGAATAATCCTTGGCCATTGCGCGGTCGATCAGTTTGTTCCACTCGCGCTTCCTATCGTAGTATACAGACTCTGCATAGCGAATCGTACTCAGCATCTCATGAGCATTGTAGTTCGTAAAGCTGAAGCCTGTTCCTGTACTTTCAAATTCATTGTATGGTTCTACTGTGTCTTTCAAACCGCCAGTCTCACGCACAATGGGAATGGTTCCGTAACGAAGGCTCATCAACTGACTCAGGCCGCATGGCTCAAACAGTGACGGCATCAGGAACGCATCACATGATGCATAGATTCTGTGAGATAACGCATTGTCATAGAAAATATTGGCGGACACCTTGCCTTGATATTTCCATGCGAAATGGCGGAACATATTCTCGTATCGTTCTTCACCAGTGCCCAGCACTACAAGCTGGATCGCATCCTGGCACAGCTCATCCATTACATAAGCGATCAAATCAAGGCCCTTCTGGTCTGTCAGACGTGACACAATACCAATCATCATAGCCTTTGGATCCTGGTTCAGTCCCAGTTCGCTCTGCAGAGCTGTCTTGTTCTTTATTTTTTCTTTGCGGAATGTCTTCGCATTGTAGTTCTTCGCGATCATACGGTCAGTTTCGGGGTTGTATTCATCATAGTCAATTCCATTTACGATACCGCGCAGGTCATGGGCGCGGGCGCGAAGCAGTCCGTCCAGTTTTTCTCCGTAAAATTCAGTCTTAATCTCTTCTGCATAGGTATTACTCACAGTTGTAATGGCATCCGCATACACCAGTCCGCCTTTTAAGAGGTTGCCGTCCTTGAATGACTCCAGCTTGTCAGGGGTAAAATAGTATGCCGGAAGTCCGGTCAGCTCTCGGATCGTCTTAATATCCCAGGTACCCTGGAATTTCAGGTTATGTATGGTCATGATTGTCTTAATACCCTGATAAAAGGCACCTTCCTGGAACCTGTCCTTTAAGTAAACCGGTACCAGTCCTGTCTGCCAGTCATGGCAGTGGATCACATCAGGCCTGAAATCAATTACAGGCAGGATGGACAGTGCGGCTTTTGAGAAAAACGCAAATTTCTCAATGTCAAAACGGATATCACCATATGGCTGGTATCCTGAAAAATAGTATTCGTTATCAATGAAATAGAACTGAACACCGTCATATTCCATCTGCATGATGCCCACATATTCTCTGCGGTAGCCTATGTCCATATAAAAATGTGTAACATACTGAAGCTGGTTCTTGAACTCTTCCTTCATGCACATGTATTTGGGGATAATCACCCGCACATCAAAATAATTCTTATCAAAGCACTTGGGCAGCGCGCCGACAACATCTGCCAGCCCTCCTGTTTTAATAAACGGTACGGCCTCTGAAGCCACAAACAATATCTTCTTCACTGAAATACCCTCCTTCAGCCAGGCACCTTCCTCACAAACCTCCCAAGTCTGCCATGCCTGCATATTTTAGACAGTATCTCAACCTGCCTATTATAATGATTATACCCTATTTTCAGTGCAATGAAAAGTGCTTTTTTGGCGGTGATTTTTATTTCTTGTATTCTAATCTGATTTTATCTGCAATTAAGGCAATAAATTCCGAATTGGTGGGTTTGCCTTTTCCTGTACTTACGGTATAGCCAAACAGCTCGTCGATGGTATCCATCTTTCCTCTGCTCCATGCCACTTCAATGGCGTGGCGGATTGCCCGTTCTACGCGGCTGGGTGTTGTCTGGTGTTTTTTTGCTATGGTTGGATATAAGATCTTCGTAATAGAATTGAGCATTTCCATGTCATTGACAGAGAGTATGATCGCATCTCTCAGATACTGATAGCCCTTGATGTGTGCAGGAACACCAATCTCGTGGATGATGTTGGTCACATCTGCTTCCAGATTTCTCTCGAAATAAGTACCCTTATCCTCATATGCATTGACTTTGCGCAGTTCCTTCACTCTCGTGTCCCTGGACTGCCTGATATGCTTGATGCGGGACAGAAGCATCTTGTTGTCAAACGGTTTCATAATATAATAATTTGCCCCCAGATTAAAGGCATCTTCTGTGATCTGCTCCTGTCCGACAGCGGATACCACGATAAAAGCGGGATGTTTTTTCAGATTGCCGTCCCTTCCGACACGTTCCATCACGCTCAATCCGTCCACTTTCGGCATTATGATATCTAAAAGTACTACGTCAGGTTCTTTTTCTCTGATTATATCGTATATATCGGCGCCATTGTTGGCATGACCTACCAATTCCAGCTCTTTATCTTCATTGATGAGATTCCCCAGTAAATCCAACATTTTCTCATTATCATCTGCTATAGCGACATTTAACTTTTCCATAACTCGTCCTCCATGTCATGTTGCTCTTTTTCTTCAGTAAATGACGGGCGCCCTGTTGAATCGTCATTTCTGAAGACTACTTGTATTATATTATCAGTTGTTTTCATAATCAAGCTAAATCATCTTACAACTTTCACCGTATTCTGCCACATTCATCATTTTTTCGACATCTAACCTGATTTTGCAGATATTTTTTCGCCTAATCCTCCAGCATTTTTTCAATAAAAATGCCGTAGCCTTTGGTAGAATCCTGTACAAAAACATGTGTCACAGCGCCGATCAGTTTTCCGTTCTGTACAATAGGACTTCCGCTCATGCCCTGCACGATCCCGCCTGTTGCCGCAAGCAGCTCCGGATCTGTTACCTGTATGGCAAAAGCTTTGTTCGTGTCCGCCTGGTCCCTGTAAATATCCGTGATATTTACCTGGTAAGCCTTTACCTCACCTTCCAGGTCTGCCAGTATCTGGGCTTCCCCTGTCTCCACCTCCTGTTTGTAGCCCACCTCCATGGAAGTAAGCGGAAGCTTATACATGCAGCCATCGCCCACAGAACCGAATATACCCTTTTCCGTGTTGCTGTCAATGGTGCCGATCCTTTTGCTGTCATCATAATCAATATAGCCCGAGAGTTCCCCCGGATTTCCCTTTGTCCCTTTTAAGACAGATACGATCTGTGCCTGATACAGTTCCCCGCCGGCTATATCAAGAAGCTCACCTGTATCCGTATCGCTGATCCCATGGCCCAGCGCACCATAGCTTCCATCCTCCTCCACATAAGTGAGGGTACCGATACCCTGGGTATTGTCCCTGACCCAGATGCCCAGTTTATACTCCTGATCCTCCCCCATGACCGGGTCGATGGAGATGGGAACTTCCTCCTCGCCGCGCTTTACAAGAAGGGTGACAGGCTTTCCCCCGCAGTCATGGATCCTTGAGATCAGATCTTTTTTGGAATTGACAGCTTCTCCGTCAACCTGCAGGATGTAATCTCCTGATTTGGCAATGTTAGCGGCCGGCTCACAGGGAATTCCATCGCTGCCGATGATTTCCCCTGTATCCACGATCAAAACTCCCTGTGTGTCCATATAGAGGCCTATGGGCATGCCGCACACAGATACCCATTTCTCCTCCACAGTCTCCACTTTCACATCCTTAAGCGGAACTACTCCAAGCAGGCTGCAGGGAATCCGGTAGGTGCCGCTGTCTGCCACGTTCAGGGTTTCCGGGTAAGTGACCAGGGGATTATCCAGCATTTTGCTGATCCCATCCTCATTTCCTGAACGGACATACAGGGTGTCCGGTATGGAGTCTTTAACCTCCTTATATCCCATTGTGCCGGCTGCAATAATATCTGCTATTAAGAATACGAAAAGAAGGCGCCGATAATTACGCTTTTTCGACAAAAAATCACATCCTTTCATAATTTTTTTAAAAAGAAAAAAGGATACACTCTTGTGTACCCTTTTTAGTATGTGATGATTCATCTATTTCAATCTTGTATTTTTTTGTTGACGTGCCAAATCTTTCATTTCGGAAGCATTGGATAATACGGCGTCTGTGATCCTGTCACCGCCCAGCATCCTTGCCAGTTCTCTTACGGAGTCCTGCTTTCCAAGTTTCAATATCCTGGTCCGCGTCCCCTTATTTTCCACATTTTTTTCAATAAGGAAATGGAAATCCGCCTGGGCCGCGATCTGGGGCAGATGGGTGATGCAGAGCACCTGATGCTGCCTGCCGATGACTGCCATCTTCTCAGACACCTTCCAGGCTGTCCTGCCGCTGATTCCTGTGTCGATCTCATCGAAGATCAGGGTCTCCTTCTCATCCTTGTCAGCCAGAATAGTCTTGATGGCAAGCATGATTCTGGACAGCTCACCGCCGGATACCACTTTTGTCAGATCCTTCACCGGTTCGCCCGGATTTGTGGAAATCATAAAGCAGATACGGTCCACACCGTTTTCTCCAAAAGCTTCCTTTCTTGCAAAGTCGATACGAAATACCACTTCCAGAAAATTCAAATCCTTCAGTGCCTGGGTGATCTCACGCTCCAGCTTCCCTGCCCAGGTCTTTCTGGCTTTGGTCAGGACATCGCTTTTCCCGGTTAGTGCCTCCGCTTTCACGGACAGCTCTTTTTTCAGCCGTTCCCTGTAAAGCTCAAAGTTCTGGAGACGTTCCAGTTCTTTTTCTTTCTCTTCTTTATAAGAGAGGATATCCAGGATGGTCCTTCCATATTTTGCCTTCAGGTGGTTGATCAGGTTCAGCCTCTCCTCAAGCTGCAGAAACTCTTCCTGGGAAAAAGAAAAATCATTCAAATAGGAGGACAGTTCCCTGTTAAAATCGCTCAGAAGTGCATCCACATCACTCAGTGACGCGTACAGCCCGGACAGGTTCTCATCAAATTCTGTCACCTGGGCAAGACGCCGCACAGCTCTTCCGATTCGGTCGGCGCTTCCAGCCCTCTCATATCCGGTCTGCTCATGGATCTCATTTAACGCTTCCGTGATCTTTTTACCGTTGATCAGGCGGCGGTACTCTGTCTCCAGGGTTTCATCCTCGCCTTCCTTTAACTGCGCATCTTCTATCTCACCAATCTCAAATGCAAGAAAGTCCATCTCCCGCTTCCGTTGTTCCTCGTCAAGCTGGTAGGTGGAAAGTTCTTTTTTCATATCTGCATATTCCCTGTAAAGTCTGCTCACCTGTTCCCTGCAGGGAAAAATATCCTCTCTGCCGTATGCATCCAGAATATCCATTTGTTTTTCCGGATATAATAAGGACTGGTGTTCATGCTGTCCGTGGATATCAAGCAGATAGGACGCTGCTTCCTTCACAGCGGACACGGTGCAGGTCTCACCGTTAATTTTGCAGATACTTCTGCTCCCGGTAATTTTCCTGCTGATAATAATCTGCCCATCTTCAGGAAAAATATCCATGGCCTTCAAATGTGCCGCTGTTTTTTCATTCACTTCAAAGACCAGCTCCACAAAAGCAAATTCGGCGCCTTCCCGGATCATTTCTCTGGAAGCCTTCTGTCCCAGCGCCAGATTGACAGAGCCGATGAGTACGGATTTACCTGCGCCTGTCTCACCTGTAAGGATATTCAGGCCTTCCGCAAAGTCCACTTCTATCTCATCGATCAGCGCCAGATTTTTTACATGTAAATGTACCAGCATACTCTCTACCTTGTACTCTCTTCATAAGCATTGATTATTTTTTTAATTTTATCCATCAGGATGATCGTGTCATCTGTACTTCTGTTGATGCAGGCAATGGTGTCATCCCCTGCGATGCAGCCCACCACTTCACTGTAGTTCATGTTGTCCAGGGCTGCACCTGCTGCATTTGCCATACCGGAAACCGTTTTGATCACCAGAATATTCTGTGCCATCTCCATGGATAGAAAGGCATCTTTCAAAACCCTTATGTACTTCTCGCTGTTCTGGCTGTCACGCTGCCCCATAACGGTGTACCTGGAGCCGCCGTCCGGCTTGGCGATCTTCATCAGCTTCAGCTCCCGGATATCGCGTGAAACGGTGGCCTGCGTTACCGCAAAGCCGGCCTCCTGCAGTTTTGCAGCCAGTTCTTCCTGTGTCTCAATGTCATACTGGTTGATCAAATCTATGATTTTTGAATGTCTGGCAATCTTCATGGTTCCCTCCTTGTGTGAAATTTCGATTCAAGCCATTGTCAGTTCTTCATCTTCCGCCGCAGCACTTCCAGAAAGCTGATGTTGCTGATCTTCACGATCTGGGTATCCCTGACGGAGCGTCTGATGACAATCCTGTCTCCTGTGGTCATGGTCACATTGGTATCCCCGTCAAAGGATGCCACTGCCCGGGCCATACCCTTCTGCCTGCCCTCACCGATCTCCACGGTGATCTCATCATCCGCCGGGAAGATCACGCTTCTCGTATTCAGGGTATGCGGCGCTACCGGTGTCATGATCAGAATATTCGTCTCCGGGGATACGATAGGCCCTCCTGCGGAGAGGCTGTATCCTGTGGAACCTGTTGCCGTGGAAATGATAATGCCGTCTGCTGTGTAGGAATTCAGAAATTCCTCGTTTACAAAATTATGAAACCGTGTGACGCGAAGAGGTCCTTCTCTTCCGATGACGATATCATTGAGTGCCACGTCCCTGGCCATAAGCTCTCCCTGATGGAATACCCTGCCGCTGAGCATCATGCGTTTTTCAATGGTATATTCATCCAGCATCAGGTGGTTCAGGGCTGACTCAATATTTGAATGGTCAATCTCCGCCAGATATCCCAGGGTTCCCAGGTTAATGCCCAGCAGGGGAATCTGCCTGTCCACCACATCCCTGGCCGCGTGGAGCAGTGTGCCGTCCCCGCCCAGGACAATGACGCACTCCACCCCTTCCGGTATGGCAGACGCGTCCGTGTAATGGTTGTCGGCATCTCTTTCACAGGATTTCTCTGCCCCGATGGTACACATTTTTCCTTTGCTTTTGAGATAGGCCTCCGCTTTTCTGGAAATTTTCAGTCCTTCGTCTTTTTCACAGTTGGCTATGATAAAAAATTTTTCCATTTGTCTATTTGTCCAGCTCTTTGTGCGCCTCGCTTACCACTGTATGAACATCCAGAACGGCATCTTCTGCTGGCTCTTCTCCATCTTTTTTCTTTAAGTGCAACAGGTACTCAATATTACCTTCAGGCCCTTTGATCGGTGAAAAGTCCAGGTGCAGGGCAGCAAATCCGATGCTCTTTGCATATGCCATTACTTTTTCAATGACTTCCTCATGTACTCCCGGGTCACGGACCACGCCTTTTTTCCCCACCTTTTCTCTCCCCGCCTCAAACTGGGGCTTGATCAGGCAGACGATCTCGCCGCCTTCCAGCAGCAGCTCCCGCACAGGCAGAAGCACTTTTGTCAGGGAGATAAAGGATACGTCTATGGACGAAAATCCGGCTCTCTCCCCCAAATCCTCCGGCACCACATAGCGGATATTGGTACGCTCCATGCAGACCACACGCGCATCATTTCTGAGCTTCCAGTCAAGCTGTCCGTGCCCCACATCAATGGCGTAGACTTTCACAGCTCCGTTCTGCAGCATGCAGTCCGTAAACCCTCCTGTGGAGGAGCCCACATCCATGCACACTTTGCCTTCCAGAGTTACACCGAAGCGCTCCATAGCCTTTTCAAGCTTCAGCCCGCCACGGCTTACATACTTAAGGGTACTGCCCCTTACCTCTATCTTCACGGTATCGGCGAACATAGAGCCCGCCTTATCCTCTTTCTGGTTGTCCACATAGACATTGCCTGACATAATTATAGCCTTAGCCTTCTCCCTGGAAGGCGCAAGCCCCTGTTTAACCAGCATCACATCCAGACGCTCTTTCATCCTTCGTATGCCTCCTTGATTTTCTTGTATACTGACAGAGCATCCATGCCCGCTTCTTTTTTCAGCACTTCCGGATTGCCGTGGGAAATGAATGCGTCCGGAATGGCCACAATCTCCACCCTTACCTCAGGATGGTTCTCATGCATATAGGAGAGCACTGCACTTCCGAAACCTCCGGATTTCACATTCTCCTCCATGGTCACCAGCACTTTATGGGCCTTTGCCAGGCTATCCAGCATCCTGGTATCCAGAGGCTTCACAAACCTGGCATTTACCAGAGTGGGGTCTTTGCCCTCCTCTTTCAGCATATTGTAAACTTCCTCTGCTGTCCTGACCATGCTGCCCACAGGCACCAGCGCAATGTCGCGCCCTTTATAGATCAGCTCACTTTTCCCGTACACCATAGGCTCCCTGTACTCTTCCAGGCCGTCATAGGCTTCCCCGCGGGGATAGCGCACTGCGATAGGGCCGCTGTAGCGCACCGCGAATTTCATCATATCGGAAAGCTCCCATTTGTTTTTCGGAGCCATCACGGTCATGTTGGGGATCATGGACAGATAAGATAAGTCAAAACAGCCCTGATGGGTCTCCCCATCGCTTCCCACAATGCCTGCCCGGTCCACTGCGAATATCACATGCAGATTCTGGAGGCACACATCCTCAATCACCTGATCCACTGCCCTCTGCAGAAAAGTGGAATAAATCGCCACCACGGGAATCAATCCCCCCAGGGCAAGGCCTGCCGCAAAGGTCACGGCGTGTTCCTCGGCAATGCCCACATCAAAAAAACGTTCCGGGAACATATTGCGGAACCGTTTCAGCCCTGTTCCGTCCGGCATGGCCGCTGTGACTGCTACCACGCGTTCCTCCCTGTCGCCGAATTTCCTCATGACTGTGGAAAAAATATCCGTGTAGTTGGCCTTCCCGCTGTTGGCAAGGGGAATTCCGTGTTCCAGGTCAAATGCCGCTGTGCCGTGGAATCTGGCGGGATGCCGCATGGCAGGCTCGTATCCCCTGCCTTTTTCCGTGAGCACATGGACCAGCACCGGACCCTCCACTTTCCTGGCCTCATTGAGTACCTGGATCATACGCCCGCAGTCGTGGCCGCTGATGGGTCCCAGATATTTGATACCCATATCCTCAAAGAACATACCGGGAATGATCAGTTGTTTGATACTGTCCTTTGTCTTGTGTATCCTCTGCACCATGGCAGGGCCGATCCCCGGCACCTTGTTCAGCGTGCGCTTCACCTCTGTCTTGAGCCCTGTGTAGGATTCCGCTGTGCGCAGATTGCTCAGGTACTGGGAGATGCCGCCCACATTCTCGGAAATGGACATTTTATTGTCATTTAAGACAATGATAAAATTCTTTTTTAACTGCGCCGCGTTGTTGAGTGCTTCGTAGGCCAGGCCGCCTGTCAGGGCACCGTCCCCAATCACGGAGACCACCCGGTAATCCTCTTTTTTCAGATCACGCGCGCTGACATAGCCCACCCCTGCGGAAATGGAAGTGGAGCTGTGTCCTGTATCATAAGCGTCACATGAGCTCTCCGACCTTTTGGGGAAACCGCTCAGTCCGCCGAATTTTCTAAGTTCATCAAAGCCTTCCTTCCGCCCGGTCAGGATTTTATGGGTATAGGACTGATGCCCCACATCCCAGATGATCTTATCCTTGGGCAGGTCAAAGACATAGTGCAGAGCCATGGTAAGCTCCACAGCTCCCAGATTGGAAGCCAGATGTCCCCCTGTTCTGCTCAGATGTTCCAGCAGAAATTCCCTGATCTCCTGTGCAAGCTGCGGGAAATTCTCAGGCGGGATCTTCTTGATATCATTTTCTTTTTCTATCTGCTCTAACAGCATTTCTTACTGCACCTCTATTTTCTGCGGGTGCAAAGTGAGATCAGCAATTCTGTGAGAAATTCTTTTTCTCCGGGAAGCTCCTGCAGAAGCCCGATGGCTTCATCTGTCAGAATCCTGACCTTCTCTCCCGCTTTTTCGATTCCTTCCAGGGTCACGTATGTGGTTTTATGGTTTTTCTCGTCGCTGCCCACAGCTTTTCCAAGCTCCTTTGAGCTGCCTGTCACATCCAGTATATCATCCTGGATCTGGAAGGCAATGCCGATACGGCTTGCTGCCTGTTCTATTTTTTCTGTCTCTTCCCCGGATGCCCCTGCCAGCACGGCACCTATCATCATGGCACACTCGATCAGGGCTGAAGTCTTGTTCTCATAAATGTAATCAAGCATTTCCCTGGAAAGAGGTTTTCCGTCATTTTCCACGTCCACGCCCTGACCGCCCAGCATTCCGTGAATGCCTGTTTTCCTTCCCAGGATCTGAAGGGCACGAGCGATTCCTGCCTGTCTGCCTTCCCTGTGCGCGCATTCCATATCAAATGCGGTAAATGCCGTCTCATAGGCATAATTCAGCAAAGCGTCCCCTGCCAGTATAGCCGCGGATTCCCCGTAGACTACATGTGTAGTCTTCCTTCCTCTGCGGTACTCGTCATTATCAAGGGCCGGCAGGTCGTCATGGATCAGGGAATGTGTGTGCACCATCTCCATGGCTGCCATAAACGGTTCCACCAGTTTCTCTGTGCCTCCGAACATGCGGTATGTCTCATACATAAAGACAGGACGCAGTCTCTTTCCGCCTGCCAGCATGCTGTAGTTCACCGCCTCAGCCATCTTTTTTGAAAATCCGGACTCCCGGGGCAGGTATTTTCTGATGACCTGTTCCGCCAGTTCCGTCCTCATTTGTAATTCTTCTTTAAAATTCACTTAATTCACCATTCTCAAGATCGGAAGAGCGT
>ERZ507245.177-NODE-177-length-23154-cov-5.38586_pt1 | contig 23154 bp, 15 predicted proteins | sample MGYA00512641_ERZ507245 | MGnify/ENA metagenome assembly ERZ507245
GATCTAACTCGTGACTTTTCGCCGGTAGAAATGGCGAAGCGTAATTATATATTCAATACGATTCGTGACGTATATCATTTGTATGGATTTCAGCAGATAGAGACTCCTTCGATGGAGATGCTTTCTACACTGATGGGAAAGTACGGCGATGAAGGGGATAAACTACTCTTTAAGATTCAGAATTCAGGAGATTATTTTTCCGGGATTACTGACGAAGAATTGTTAAGCCGTAATGCTGCCAAACTGGCAAGCAAATTCTGTGAGAAAGGTTTGCGTTATGATTTGACAGTACCTTTTGCCCGCTACGTGGTGATGCATCGTGATGAAATCACTTTCCCGTTCAAACGTTATCAGATTCAACCGGTATGGCGTGCCGACCGTCCGCAGAAGGGACGCTATCGTGAATTTTATCAATGCGATGCTGATGTTGTAGGAAGTGATTCATTACTGAATGAAGTGGAATTGATGCAGATTGTCGATGCTGTTTTCAGTCGTTTCAATATTCGTGTATGTATTAAGATTAACAACCGTAAGATTCTTTCCGGTATCGCTGAAATTATAGGTGAATCAGATAAGATTGTCGATATTACCGTAGCGATTGATAAACTGGATAAAATCGGTTTGGATAATGTAAATGCCGAACTGAAAGAGAAGGGGATCAGTGATGAGGCTATTGCCAAGTTGCAGCCGATTATTCTTCTTAGCGGTACGAATGCGGAAAAGTTGGCAACATTGAAAAATGTATTATCAGCCAGTGAAGTAGGATTGAAGGGAGTGGAAGAAAGCGAATTTATCCTGAATACATTGGAAGCAATGGGCTTGAAGAATAAAATCGAACTTGACCTGACACTAGCTCGCGGACTGAACTATTATACAGGTGCTATCTTTGAAGTGAAAGCATTGGATGTGCAGATTGGCAGTATCACAGGAGGTGGCCGTTATGATAATCTGACCGGAGTATTCGGTATGGCAGGAGTGTCGGGAGTAGGTATCTCTTTTGGTGCAGACCGTATCTTCGACGTATTGAACCAACTCGATCTTTATCCGAAAGAAGCTGTAAATGGAACAGAAATTCTGTTTATCAACTTCGGTGAAAAGGAGGCAGCTTTCTCTATGGCAATTCTGGCTAAAGTGCGTGCTGCAGGTATTCGTGCAGAGATTTTCCCGGATGCATCCAAGATGAAGAAACAGATGAGTTATGCCAATGCAAAGAATATTCCGTTTGTAGCTATTGTCGGTGAGAATGAAATGAACGAAGGCAAAGCAATGCTGAAGAATATGGAGACAGGAGAACAGAATCTTGTTTCAGCAGAGGAGCTGATTGCTGTTGTGAAGAAATAAGCAGTTAATAATTTACTATATATTGTGAGAGTTCGGTATTACACCGGACTCTTTTTTTGACTGGGATTTAATACTTTATTTGATCTAGTATGCCATTGAGGAAAGCAATTGCCACTCCATAATTCGTCATAGGAATATGTTGCTCCCGCGCGCGTTCAATACGGCTAAGTACGTATTTACGATTGAACATACATGCTCCGCAATGGATAACGAGAGAGTAAGGAGTCAGGTCCTGTGGAAAGTCGGTTCCGGCTACCATATCAATTTGCAGATTCTCTCCAATTCGTTTCCGTAACAAACGGGGAAGTTTCACTCTTCCTATATCTTCTGAAAGGGGAGCGTGTGTACAAGCTTCCGCTATCAGTACACGTGACGATTCCGTTAGTCCTTCAATGGCAGTTGCACTTTCTACATAATAATGAATATCACCTTTATATCCAGCGAAAAGCACAGAGAAAGAGGTTAGTTCACTTTCCTTTGGCTTCTGTTCATAAATAGTCTTGAAGACCTGTGAATCGGTGACGATTAATTTCGGGGGACGGGCAAGAGCTTGCAGGGTTGCCGAAAATTTGTCAGTGGTACAAGTCACTACGAGACATTTCTTATCCAACAATTCGCGGATAGTCTGCACTTGGGGCAGAATCAGTCTGCCTTTAGGAGCCTGAATATCCTGCGGCATGACCAGAAGTACAAGGTCGTTTTCTGTAACAAGCTCCCCGGTGATACTCTGTTGACCGAAATCTGAAGGTAGTTTTTCGAGAATGGCTTGCCGGATCTGTTCAATTCCTGTCTTTTCTTTGGCACTGATAAGTAATGGGCGTATTTTACATTCTTTCTCAATATACGTAGCTAAGCTATCGCTATTTTCTCGTATATCTATTTTATTCAATATCGGAATGACAGGGATATTTTTCTCTTTCAATAATGCCAGCATCTCCTTTTCATGAGAAAAAGTAGTGTCTCCACATAGTAGCAATGCAATATCCGTTTTCTCGATAGCCTTTAAAGTCCGGCTGATACGCAGCTCCCCCAGTTCTCCCTCATCATCGAACCCCGGAGTATCTATAAACAAACACGGACCAATACCTTGAATTTCCATAGCTTTGGATACAAGGTCGGTAGTCGTTCCCGGAGTATTTGAAACGAGGGCGGTGTCCTGTCCTGTCAATGCATTGATAAGAGAAGATTTACCACTGTTTCGTCTACCGAAAAGGGCTATATGAAGTCTGTTTGCATTTGGAGTATCTGTTAAGTTCATAATTAATAATTTTTTAATGTGCAAATGTGCCAATTGGCTGCGCATGAATGAACTAATTGACATATTAGCACATTGACACATTGGCGTATTATTTAAAATCTAAAATCTCTTTGCCCTGCGGCTATGGCTTTGAGGTTTCGGATAGCTATTTCCCTGATTTTGGGGTTGGGGATTCGGTCTGTTTCTTTTAGAATCAATTCTAATCCTTTCTGGCGGGTATCTTCGGAAGCATAATCTTCCAGATACTCTTTCAGGGTCATCAGTGCATTGGGGCCGCAACAGTTGGCTATCTGGCCGGATTTTACTAATGACATGAAACGGTCGCCTGTCCGTCCTTCCCGGTAACAGGCAGTACAGAAACTGGGGATATATCCGAGTTCGAGCAACCAGTTGACCACTTCGTCCAATGTCCGGGTATCGCTTACGTCAAATTGCGCGGAATTATGGTCGGGTAATTCTGTTTCAGCATATCCGCCTACACTGGTGCGTGAACCGCCGCTGATTTGTGAGATACCCAATTCGAGCACCTTTTTACGTGATTCTTGTGATTCACGTGTGGAAATAATCATTCCCGTATAAGGAACGGCCATGCGGATAACAGCTACAATCTTACTGAATATCTCATCGGAGATTGCATTCGGAAAATCTCCCGCATCAATGTCGTCCGCCGAACAGATACGCGGCACGCTGATTGTATGAGGACCTACACCAAATTTGGCTTCCAGATGTTCGGCATGCATTAACAATCCGATAAAATCATACCGATAAGTATTCAAACCGAAAAGCACACCAATACCTACATCATCGATTCCCCCTTCCATGGCACGGTCCATCGCTTCGGTGTGATAGGCGTAATTACTCTTGGGGCCGGTGGGATGAAGTGCTTCGTAGTTGTCCTTGTGATAAGTCTCCTGGAATAAGATATACGTACCGATACCTGCCTCTTTTAATCGGCGATAATTTTCTACTGTAGTGGCTGCGATATTTACGTTTACGCGGCGGATAGCTCCGTTTTTATGTTTGATACTGTAAATCGTTTGAATAGATTCCAGAATATATTCTATCGGATTTAGTGACGGATGTTCACCCGCTTCAAGAGCGAGCCGCTTATGTCCCATATCCTGCAAGGCAATCACTTCCCGGCGAATTTCCTCCTGCGTCAGCTTCTTGCGTGCAATCGTTTTGTTTTTAGCATGATACGGACAATATACGCAACCGTTTACGCAATAGTTTGATAAATAAAGTGGTGCGAACATGACAATGCGGTTGCCGTAAAACTTCTGTTTGATTTCTTTGGCGAGATGAAAGATACGTTCTATCAGGTCAGGTTGGTTACATTCCAGCAGAACGGCTGCTTCCCGGTGCGTTAGTCCTTTGCACAGAGCAGCTTTTTCAATCAGTTGTTCAATCAGGACACGGTTATCCTTATTCTTCTGCGCATATTCCAGCGTATCCAGAATCTCTTCATGATGGATAAACTCTTCTGCTTTTGATGAATCTTTTTGGTATATCATATATTTTCTGTTTTTTCACCATGAGTTGCCCGAATATCACAGATTAAGATTTAATCCGAAATAAATCTTTGTGAATCTGTGCAGTCTGTGGTGCACTTAAAGTCGCCTCTTTCGGTAGAAATCTCGTAACCGATGGCATTCAACTGCTTTTGTAAGGCAGCCAGCCCTTCGGCAGATTCCGCTCCGAGTGAAGCTTTGTCATTGTATAATTCGTATTTTCTTCGCTCCTCCCGGGGAGACAGGTTGGGCATAACCACATTGGCACCTGCTAAAATACCCCGTTCCCTGCCATCAGGAATGAGAGTGGCAAGAGCTGTTGTTGCCGGAATCAATGCGGACGGATGCATCAGGCGGAAGATGGATAATAGAAGAATCGTCTGTTCCACCGTTCCGCTGGGATGTTCTGCAAAAGGCGTGTCATGATGCGGCAGGAAAGGTCCGATGCCAATCATTTCCGGGCGGAGCTTTTTTATAAACAATAGATCCTCAATGATATGCTCTACTGTTTGTCCCGGACTGCCGACCATAATTCCGGTTCCTGTCTGATAACCGATCTCTTTCAAATCCGCTAAACATTGCAGACGTTGTTTGCCGGACATTTCCGCCGGATGCAGTTGCCGGTAATGCAACTCATTATAAGTTTCGTGACGTAACAGATAACGGTTGGCTCCGGCACGGAAGAAACGTTCGTATGCCTCACGTGATTTTTCACCGAGCGACAGCGTAATGGCACAATCCGGATACTCCTGTCTGATACGGGCGACGGTCATTTCTATCTGATCGTCTGTCAGTGCAGGATCCTCTCCTCCTTGTAATACAAAGGTGCGGAATCCCAGTTCATAGCCCTGTTTGCAACAGTCCAGTATACTCTTCCGGCTTAACCGGTAACGTTCGATATTCGGATTTCCTTTTCGAATACCACAGTAATAACAGTTATTCCGGCAGCAGTTGCTGATTTCAATCAGTCCGCGGATATAAATTTTGTTTCCGAAGTGGAGGAGTGTGACTTCCTGCGCCTGTTTATTGATGTAACGCAGATTTTCTGCGTCACATCCGGTCAACAGTTGCCGGAATTCTTCCGGTGTCAGTGTTCTTTCCTGTCGTAGTTTATCGATCCATTGTTTCATAGCTCTCTTTCCGTTTGAGCAGCTCTTGTGCCAGTTGGCGACGTCCCGAAACAATGTCATTATGCGTACTCGGTCCGGTGATACATCCTCCTTCGCATGCCATCACTTCAATAAACTGTCCGGCAGCCTTTCCCGTCTTGGCACAGGCACGCAGCAGAGCGATATTCTTTTTATTGATGTCCGACACTTGTATCGCATTGATTTTCTCCGCTTCTTCTTTCAGATAAGCTTTGACAGCTCCCATCACACCACCTGCCTGTGCAAATCCGTGTGCTTCGCGAACGGAAGTATGTAATACGGAGAACTCCTGCATTTGTTCCAGCTGAATGTCCAGCCCGTCGAGAATCGAACCGATTTCTTCGAACGTCAGGATATAATCCACAGCTTCATCGCGGCGTACTTCTTTTCGTTTTGCTACGCAAGGACCGACAAATACAATCTTAGCATCCGGATGCTTTTCTTTGGCAATCCGTGCGGTATAGTACATCGGTGATCCGGTGGTAGAAACATAAGGTTTCATATCCGGAATATGTTTCTCTACCAGTTCGATATAAGAAGGACAACAGGAAGTTGTCATAAACTTCTGACCCTCTTCCAACTTCTCCAACAACTCGTGAGCTTCATTGCTAGTGGTTGACATGGCGCCTTCGGCCACTTCGATCACATCGGTAAATCCTATTTCTTTGAAAGCACCGTATACTTGTCCGATGGAAGTCTTGAACTGTCCCAAAATAGATGGAGCAATGATGGCAACCATCTTTTCTCCTTTCCGGATCCGTTGCAATACATCGAACGTTTGCGAGATTTCGAAGATAGCACCGAACGGACAAGCATTCATGCATTTTCCGCAATAGATACATTTGCTTTCATCAATATATTCTATACCATGTTCATCTTTACTGATAGCCTTTACCGGACAAGATTCTTCACAAGGTACGGGAATATATACAATAGCGTGATAAGGACAACTTTTGTGACAAATACCGCAACTGACACACGTGTCATGGTCAATCATTGCCTGACCGTTTTTCTTGAAACGTATCGCATCCTTGGGGCAGTTCATATAACAGCTACGTGCCACACATCCGCGGCAAAGGTTGGTTATTTCATAATTGATTTGTATGCAGGAAGAACAGGCCTCATCGATGACGCACATGATATTCTCCTTTTCCGGTTCGGGGCGGCTCAATGCCAGTCGTGCATATTCGGAAAGCGGGGTAACTTCGTCGTGTTCGTCTGTCATATCCAGACCCATCAAGGGAAAAGTCTTGTATCTCCACACCGCACGTTCTTTGTGTATACAACAACGTCCTACAGGTTTTGATTTTCGTGGACTCAACTCAATCGGGAGCCGGTCTATCTTTTCCACTAATTCATCGTTTTTCCAGAGTCTGACAAGGTCCGCCAGCAATTTATGCCGGACAATCATAATATTATTCGTAAATGCCATATTGTAATAAAAGGTTGTTAGTTGGTGCAAAGATACGAACACTATTTCAATATTTAAGTTTTTTGAAACATTCTTGTAACTTTTTTGTAGCCTTCGCGTGCTATCTTTGTGGTGGACAAAAAATAAGAGGAGGCAGAGTTATGAATAGCAGTATTTTTGAACAGCGCAGTCGTTTTGCCATGATTGGTGCATTGATGGTTATTATCAGCCTGATGTTTTTATTCTACATGGGAAGTTCTTTGGTAAGCTCTACCAAAAAATATCTGGAGCAGATACATGAGATAGAGATCACTTGTATCGACACGGACGAATAAAAACAAGCAACCGGAAGGGTAGGATAATCCGGAGGAAATTTGTATTTTTGCCGGAAGAAAAAACAGACCTTATGGAAGAAAAGAATAAAGCTTGGAAAACGGTGAGTAGCAAATATTTATTTCGCCGTCCATGGCTGACTGTGCGTTGCGAAGATATGCTACTTCCCAATGGTAACCATATCCCCGAATATTATATCCTTGAGTATCCCGACTGGGTAAATACCATTGCCATTACCAAAGACGGTAAATTCGTTTTTGTCCGCCAGTACCGTCCGGGAATCGAACGAACTTGTTATGAACTGTGTGCCGGTGTCTGCGAGAAGGAAGATGCTTCGCCATTGGTGTCCGCCCAGCGTGAATTGTGGGAAGAAACGGGCTATGGAAAAGGAAACTGGCAAGAGTATATGGTGATTTCCGCTAATCCGAGCACTCATACCAATCTGACCTACTGCTTTCTTGCCACAGACGTAGAACTGATAGATCATCAACATCTTGAAGATACTGAAGATATCACTGTACATCTGCTCACATTGGAAGAAGTGAGAAGCCTGCTAGATAAGAACGAAATTATGCAAGCACTGAATGCTGCTCCATTATGGAAATATATCGCAAATCTGTAATTGTGTTTGGAATTCTGTAGAGAAATAATAACTTTGGAGAAAAATTAAATCATTTTATTATGAAAACAGTTTTATGGAGTATTTTTTGTTTGTTTCTCTCCGGATGGGGAAGTATGCAAACGGCATCAGCGCAGGACTTGAAAGAGATGGAAAAGAACTTGTCTGCCATCAACGAGGAATTGAGTCAAAAGACAAAAGAATATAGTTGGCAGCTTGCAGCGGCTTACGCGGATTACTGTGAAGCAAACAATAAATATATAAGTTGGAACGATTTGCCTTATCTGCAACAGGTTGTCGAATATGAGCGTCCTGCTTCTTTGGAAACTTTCCGGTTGGAGCATAAGGCTGCAAAAGACGAGTTGGATAAGTTTTTAAATACATATAAGGAATATAGGGATCTCAAGAAGAAACAGACTGAAGCAGTGACCAAGGAGCAGAAAGATGCTGTATCTGCAGCCTTTGCAGCTTTTTGGAAAAAGTTGAGAAGCGAAGAAAATTCTTATAAAGATTTATATTACGCCGAACGAAAAGCGATCTGCAAATATAGATCGGAGGCCTTGCGGCATGTAATTGCCCATTATAAGGAAGAAAAACAGGAAGTTCCTACTTCTTTTATAAAATATTCAGAACGGTCTTATTTATTGCAGAAAGGTTCTGCTTTGGAGTTGATGCAGAAAGAAATAAGTGCATTGGAAAGTGTGCAGAGAGAACTTGTACGGAATATAACGAGAGCAAAGTATGGCTTGAATGAGACTGAAGAGAAATAAAAGAGAATTTTACACACGCTTGATAAGATAATACGGGATAATCCCTTTTTATGCTGGAGGTCTGGACTGAAAAGTTCAGGCCTCTTTATCTTTCCCCTCAAGTATATATAGAAAAGTTTCTTTTCTCCCTATGCAAACTTCCTTTGCATGGGAAGTAAACTTATTAAGGTTATAGGGTAATCTATAAACGCAACTTTTGTTTATAAAATTGCAACTTGCATTTATATAAATGAAACTTCCGTTTTTATAAACGCAACTTGCGTTTATAGATTGAAGTAAAGGGGAAGTAACTTTGCCCGGTAGGGAAAGCAAGTTCTCTCCTTATCGAAAAGAAGTTTTCTAATAATACTTTGAACGATAGATAGTGAGGATTCGGACAGGGATGTATGTTTGTTCAGCGCTATTCCAATACAAAAATAATAGTCTCATTTACAGGTGCCCAGTCATAGATAAACTTGGCGTGGGAAGTCGCGTTTCGTACACACATATGCGAACGCGGTGTCGTTCCCAACGACGGACTATATTCAATCTGCGTCTTGCGGGGAGCATTGACCGGTACTCCATGGATATAGGCCCCATCTGTGAAACGGCTGGCATAAGGCGCATAACCTCCCGTTTCTTTCGAACCGTCTTTTAAAAATACCATCTTTACTTTCTTTTCCTGTAAAACAAACATACCTAACGGAGTTTCCTGTGCATATGGCGGCAGATGACGTCCCGTAGTGGAAGGATTCATACTGCGAACCACCCATTGACCTTTTCCGCTACGTTCGAGAGAAGTGATGTTCTGATTGTGGCGGTCTATGAAAATAGCTTTGTTAAAAAAACAACCGTATCTCCGATTACTTTGACATACTTTTTAGGAATCATCCATTCATCTCCGGTAAACACCGGTTCTGCTTTAATGAATTTTTCTCCATTTTCGATGAAACGGGTCAGTTCTCCATCCTGCCCGTAACGTTCGGGTACCAATGTGTCAGTCAGCAAATAAAGTGGAACGGATTGATAACGTTCTATACCGAGTGTATCTGCCACTCGTCCGTAAGCATTTCTTTTGAAACTTCTCACCAGTGGCGCTTCTCCATTCCTGTTTTTGTAATTCTGGAGAATTGCCCACGTGGAAGGCTGCAACTGTATATTTTCGAGTAAGGCCAGCTGTTCTTTGATTTTATCCCATTGAAACTGCCGGGTAGTGTCTTTATAAGGATAGATATCATCCAATGTATATTGGTCGTACAACAAATCTTTAGTGATTTGTATCTGCTCTGCTGTGAGTTTTTTATCAACTGGTTTAACTTCGGGTTGAACTATTGTATCTTGCAACAGCGAGTCTGTTTGTTGTCCGTGTACAGGAGGAATCTCTCCTGAACGCGAAGTGCAGGAGTAGAAAACGCAAGAGGCGATGATGAGGCCGGATGCTATTCTATTCATATTATTTATACAGTGCATTTGATGGTTCGTTTACGAATATACGTCATTATAAGGAATAATCCTTTTGTTTTGTTTAAAAAGTGGGAGACAAATATACTTTTTTGCCATACAATGCAAGTTGTCAGTCATTTTGTCAGTCAAATTCTGACAAAGAATCATTTATTTACTTTGGCACGCTTTTCGCAATAACTTTAGCGTTCCGCCTGAAAAATGGCGGATAATATCTACTATTAAATGTATAACTAAAATATAACAAGTAACTATGAACATTAAACCATTAGCAGACAGAGTGCTTATCCTCCCTGCACCTGCAGAAGAAAAAACAATTGGTGGTATCATTATCCCTGATACAGCAAAAGAAAAACCTTTGAAGGGTGAAGTTGTGGCAGTAGGTCACGGTACGAAAGACGAAGAAATGGTATTGAAAGTAGGCGATACAGTTCTTTATGGTAAATATGCCGGAACAGAACTTGACGTTGAAGGTACTAAATATCTGATCATGCGTCAGAGCGATGTTCTCGCTGTTTTGGGTTAATTAATAATAGTAAATAAATCTTTAAATAGTAAATAAAGAAATGGCAAAAGAAATATTATTCAATATCGATGCCCGTGACCAATTGAAAAAAGGTGTCGATGCTTTGGCAAATGCAGTAAAAGTAACTCTGGGCCCGAAAGGACGTAACGTTATCATCGAGAAGAAATTCGGTGCTCCGCACATCACAAAAGATGGTGTGACAGTGGCAAAGGAAATCGAATTGTCAGATGCTTACCAGAATACTGGTGCACAGTTAGTAAAAGAAGTTGCTTCTAAAACAGGTGACGATGCCGGTGACGGTACAACTACTGCAACCGTTCTTGCACAGGCTATCGTAGCTGAAGGTTTGAAAAACGTAACTGCCGGTGCTAGCCCGATGGATATCAAACGTGGTATCGACAAAGCCGTTGCCAAAGTGGTAGAATCAATCAAGGATCAGGCTGAAACTGTAGGTGACAACTATGACAAGATCGAACAGGTTGCCACTGTATCTGCAAACAACGACCCGGTAATCGGTAAATTGATTGCTGACGCTATGCGTAAGGTTTCTAAAGACGGTGTGATCACTATCGAAGAAGCAAAAGGAACAGATACTACTATCGGTGTAGTAGAAGGTATGCAGTTCGACCGTGGCTATTTGTCAGCTTACTTCGTGACAAATACGGAAAAGATGGAATGTGAGATGGAGAAACCTTACATCCTGATCTATGACAAGAAGATTTCTAACCTGAAAGATTTCTTGCCTATCCTCGAACCGGCTGTACAGACAGGTCGTCCGCTGTTGGTCATTGCAGAAGATGTAGATAGCGAAGCGTTGACTACATTGGTAGTAAACCGTCTGCGTTCTCAATTGAAGATTTGTGCTGTGAAAGCTCCGGGCTTCGGTGACCGTCGTAAAGAAATGCTGGAAGATATCGCTATCCTGACAGGTGGTGTTGTTATCAGCGAAGAAAAAGGTTTGAAACTGGAACAGGCTACCATCGAAATGTTGGGTACTGCTGACAAAGTTACAGTTACTAAAGACTATACAACTGTTGTAAACGGTGCAGGTAACAAAGACAGCATCAAGGAACGTTGCGAACAGATCAAAGCACAGATTGTAGCAACTAAGTCTGACTATGACCGTGAGAAATTGCAGGAACGTCTGGCTAAATTGTCAGGTGGTGTGGCTGTTCTCTATGTAGGTGCTGCTTCTGAAGTAGAAATGAAAGAAAAGAAAGACCGCGTGGACGATGCTTTGCGTGCAACTCGTGCTGCTATCGAAGAAGGTATCATCCCGGGTGGTGGCGTAGCTTATATTCGTGCAATCGACACTATCGAAAATATGAAGGGTGACAATGCTGACGAAACAACCGGTGTTGAAATCATCAAGCGTGCTATCGAAGAGCCACTTCGTCAGATCGTTGCTAACGCTGGTAAAGAAGGTGCGGTAGTTGTTCAGAAAGTACGTGAAGGCAAAGGTGATTTTGGTTACAATGCTCGTCTGGATATTTACGAAAACTTACACGCTGCCGGTGTAGTAGACCCTGCTAAGGTTGCTCGTGTAGCTTTGGAAAATGCAGCTTCTATCGCTGGTATGTTCCTGACTACTGAATGTGTAATCGTAGAAAAGAAGGAAGATAAGCCAGAAATGCCGATGGGTGCTCCCGGAATGGGAGGCATGGGCGGAATGATGTAATTCCGGCTTTCGCTTAGAAATATATAATTAAGGATAAGAACCACTTTCCCTGATAGGGGAGGTGGTTCTTTTTTTGGTATTCCTGCAACATCTCTGCCTTCAATTTGTTCGATTGTTGAAATACTCCTATATTTATTGTCTAATTTATTAATAAATCGTGAGATGTTGAAAGTAGTAACATTTATGAAGCAAGTAGCCCGTGGGCTACAGATGGGGGGAAACTTTGGTACTGCTCATGTATACCGTAGCAGTCTCAATGCCATCATTGCTTATTGTGGGAAAGAGGATTTCACCTTTGATGAGGTGAATCCGGAGTGGTTAAAAGGGTTTGAAGTACATCTTCGTAGTCGTGGTTGTAGCTGGAATACCGTCTCCACTTATTTGCGCACGTTTCGTGCAGTTTATAACCGTGCCGTTGATCTTCGTAAGGCACCTTATATTCCTCACCTGTTCCGTTCTGTTTATACAGGCACTCGTGCTGATCATAAACGTGCGTTGGGTGATGAGGATATAAAGAGGGTATTTGTCAAGTTGTCACAGACTTTACCTTGTTCGCAGTCGCTGCGTAAGGCACAGGAATTCTTTATCCTAATGTTTTTATTGCGTGGTTTGCCATTTGTCGATCTCGCCTATTTGCGTAAAAGTGATTTACGTGATAATGTGATTACGTATCGCAGGCGTAAGACAGGACGCACCTTGTCTGTGACACTGACCGCGGAAGCGATGGTTTTGGTAAAGAGGTATATGAATCGTGACAGTTCTTCTCCTTATCTGTTTTCTTTGTTGAAAAGCCGTGAAGGTACTCGGGAAGCTTATCGTGAATACCAGTTGGCATTGCGCACATTCAATCGTCAGTTGATGTTGTTGGGCGAATTGTTGGGACTGGGTGATAGGTTGAGTTCCTATACTGCACGCCACACCTGGGCTACGACAGCTTATTATTGTGAGATTCATCCGGGTATTATTTCCGAAGCGATGGGGCACTCTTCTATCACTGTGACTGAAACGTATTTGAAGCCTTTCAGGAATAAGAAAATTGATGAAGCTAATAAGCAGGTAGTTGATTTTGTTAAGCGGTCTATTTGTGGATTAACCGCTTGATAAATAGTCTGTTACTTTATAGGTAACGGGAGTAATACCGATGCAAATATGAGCATATTTCTTAAAACAACCAAACGAAATCGCACATTTTTTCTAATAAAGCACTCAAAAGGAGAACACAAGCATATAAAACACGTGGATTCTTTGTATTAGGGCTTGTTAACCTCTAAATTTTGCACAAGATTTCCCTCCCCTCTACCGTTTCCTTGAGGTAGGGGTTAAAAAGTTTCATTGCATATTATATCCTTTTCTAGTATTGACTACTCTCAAAGAGCAGGCACAGAGGTTCTTCCGTTACCTATAAAGTAACGGGCATGCTATTATTGAAACTTAGTGTTTAATAATATATTATTAATGTAATTTTTAAGTAGTTATGAAAAGAAAATTTGTAAAAGTGATGTTCTTCGGGGCGTTGGCACTTTCTACTGTCACCTATGTAGGCTGTAAAGACTATGATGATGACATCGACAATCTGCAGACACAGATTGACGCAAACAAAGCTAGCATTGCCGAGTTACAGAATTTTGTGAAAGAAGGTAAATGGGTAACCGCTGTAGAACCAATTACTGATGGATTTAAAATAACTTTTAATGATGGTAAGAGTTATTCTATCGTAAGTGGTGCTGCAGGGGCAAGTGGTACAAAGATTGAGATTGATCCTACTACAAAGAATTGGATTATTGATGGGGAGGACACTGGTATTTGTTCTGAAGGACAGAAAGGTGATAAAGGAGATCAGGGCGACAAAGGTGACCAAGGAGATAAGGGTGACCAAGGTGACAAAGGAGAACAAGGAGATAAAGGGGAAGATGGAAAATCGCCACGTATATCTGCTGATGGCTTTTGGGAAGTTTGGGATGCAGAATCTGGAGAATATAAAAAGACAGAATATGAAGCAGCTTCTCATATCTATGTGACAGCTGATCCTGAAAATCCATTGGTTTGGATATTGAATGTTCTCAATAACGAAACTAAAGAATGGGAAAAGGTTTCTATGCCGAAAGCTGCTCGTATCACTAGTATACGTGCACTTGGCGAAAAAGATGGAAAGGTAGATTTGGGTTCTACTCAAGCTATAGCTACTTTACTCTATGGAGTCGTTGAAGAAGAAAAAGGAGTTACTTTTAATGAAATAACATATCCGAAGGGTACATTCCTTTCTGCCAGAGGTAGTGTAATTTATGCTATGATTAATCCGGTAAATCTGGAACTTAAAGATATACAATCTTATGAAATCGGCTTGACTGATTCTAAAGGTAATACAAATTTTGTTGTATCGGCTATTGATGCGAATATGAGTGAGACTGCTCTGACTCGTGCTGAAAGTACAGCAAATAAAGGCCTTTATAATTTGACAATAAAGTTTGCAGAAGGAGTGGATCCGGATAATTTGAAAGATGATATTGCTTATGCACTAACAACAAAAGATGCATGGGGCAATGAAATCATTTCTCAATATGATGTGAAAGTTACGACAGACGAAACGGAGAAAAAGATTGATAATAAAGAACTGACGAAGCCTTTCAAAACTGTTTATTATTTAGATGAATTGGTTGGTGAACAATTAAATGACGTAGTCGATTATAACTATAGCATCAAAGATGAAGATCTTAAAAAACTCGATGCTACATTCGATAAAGATAATAAAACAATTATCGCTAATAAGGAGGGATCATTGACTGTTATTATCAATTATCTTACTACTGCAGGAAAGAAATACGAGGAAGCTAATGGTGCTAAGTTGGATTTAACATTTGAATATAAGTCAGAAGAAGCTCAAATTGCAGATATGACTTGGGTTGTAAATGGTGATAACCTTACAGCAACTTCAGAGATTGTAGGTCCTTCAGTAGATATCATAAAGGAAAAGATCGCTCGTATTGTGCCTGAAATTGCTTATACTGACGGTAAAGTCGAAATCAATGGACAGAAAAACTTGGAATATGTAGACGATGATAAAAGTATTACTTTAGATTTGGAAGGTTTGGATAAAGATGGAAATAAAACAGAAGAGGCTGATAAGATCGTTAAATATGTGATTAAAGCTACATTTAAGCCTACTAAGATTGCTGCAGTTTCTCATACCGCGACTGTTAAATTCATTAATAATGCCCCTGATGAAGGTTTGAATAACGATGTTTTGTATGAGACATCTTTCACTATTATGATAGATCAGCAAGATAGCAAATTGTTCAAATTTGAACGTGCAGAATCTTACTTTAGCAATGATAATGCAACGGCTTATGGTAAAGCTGAAGATGGGGAAATTTCTTATGATCTTTATACTTTGTATAAGAATACAACAGCTCTTGCAAATGGTAAGCAGTATATAACATTTACTGAGGAAAGACCTTCCAAAGTCGAGAACAATCAAGAAGAGTATGCTCCTGCATGGTTGGATAAAGTTGAACCGACAGCAAATTCTGTTATTGCAGTTGAAACTTTTGGCAATTGGGGTGGTGCTTATGATAGTCGTTATATTACTGCATCTTATGCTCCGTTCGGTAACCCTCTATTGAATGCTATTAAGGATAGATTCAACTTAACAGTGAAATCTGAAATATTTGAAGGAATTTTCGAGTATATAGGAGAAGAGGGCACTAAGGATAAACCATTTGAAGTAGATGGAGGACATTCACAGGATTTGTTAGCGGAAAATTTCAAGAAAGAAGATGCTTACGGAAAGGAATATCTGTTTGGCGATTCTAGAATTAAATCTGTAACACTTAAACTTGCAAATCAGAATGCAAAAGATTACTTGAAGTTAAGTACTACGGACTTTATTTCAGCTGAAGAGGGAATAGTTGTAATCTCTAAGAAAGATTCTGCAACTCCGATTGTTAATCCTCCTGTATGTGAAATCAATGTTGAGATTACTGACGAATGGGGTAAGACAACGATTGAGACGATCTTTGTGAAAGTAATTAAGTAAGACTATAAATAATACTTATATGTAAGGTCTTAACCTTTCAAAAAGATATATTATATACAAAAAGGTAGATAGAAAGTTGTGTTTGTGAAAGTACAACTTTCTAATAAACCTACCTTACCAAAAGGGATACCTCCCTTATTTCCCACAGGTATCCCTTTTTTTGTCTCATTACATCTTCTTATTTGCACTAGAACCAATTTGCTAGTCCCTTATTTCCCTATAGATTAAGGAGATGTTTTGAGAGTATAGAAAGCCCGGGCTTGCGAAAGTCCGGGCTTTTTGTACTCTTTTGTCTTTGAAACATCTTAGCCGTTTCCTTTGTTTGTTCATGCGAGGTATTTCCATTGATGGGATAATACTCGTATATTTATCGTCTAAATTATTAATAAATTATGAGATGTTGAAAGTACTAGCATTTATGAAGCAGGTAGCCACTGGGTTACAGATGGAGGGAAACTTTGGGACTGCACATGTTTATCGTAGTAGTCTGAATGCCATCATTGCTTATCGTGGGAAAAAAGATTTTGTTTTTAGTGAAGTGACTTCGGAGTGGTTGAAAGGGTTCGAAGTATATCTTCGCAGTCGTGGATGTAGTTGGAACACCGTTTCCACCTATTTACGGACCTTTCGTGCGGTTTACAATCGTGCGGTCGATCTTCAGAAGGCTCCTTATGTTCCTCATTTGTTTCGTTCGGTTTATACCGGGACGCGAGCTGACCATAAACGTGCGTTGGGTGATGAGGACATGAAGAAGGTATTTACTAAATTATCTCGTACATCGGGTGTACCATTAGCGGTATATCAGGCGCAGGAGCTATTCATCCTGATGTTTTCGCTTCGTGGTATGCCGTTTGTCGATCTTGCTTATTTGCGTAAGAGTGATTTGCGCGATAATGTAATAACGTATCGCAGGCGTAAAACAGGGCGACCATTGTCGGTGACATTGACTCCGGAAGCAATGGCTTTGGTAAAGAAATACATGAATCGTGATTCTTCTTCTCCTTATTTATTTCCGTTGTTGAGAAGTCGTGAAGGGACCAAAGAGGCTTATCGCGAATATCAGCTTGCATTACGTAGCTTTAACCAGCAGCTGATGTTATTGGGTGAATTGCTCGGATTGGGAGATAAACTTAGTTCGTACACCGCCCGTCATACCTGGGCTACGACGGCTTATTATTGTGAAATTCATCCGGGTATTATTTCTGAAGCGATGGGACATTCGTCTATCACCGTCACTGAAACCTATCTGAAACCTTTCAGGAATAAGAAAATTGATGAAGCAAATAAGCAAGTTCTTGATTTTGTGAAGCGTTCAGTGACAGGTGTAAGTGCTTGAAAACTATTCTGTTACTCTGTAGGTAACGGGAATGAATATCGGTGCAAATATGAGCATATTTCTTAAAACAACCAAACGAAATCACACATTTTTTCTAATAAAGCATTCAAAAGTAGAACTAGAACAAATAAAACACACGGATTCTTTGTATTAGGGCTTTGTTAACTTCTAAATTTTGCAAAAGATTTCCTTCCCCTCTACTGCCTTTCAGAAGCAGGGGTAAAAAAGTTTCATCACATTTAGTATCATTTTTCAGTATTGACTACTCCAGAAGAGCAGGCACAAAGGTTTCTCTGTTACCTACAGAGTAACGGGTTGTGCTATTATTGAAACTTAGTGTTTAATAATATATTATTAATGTAATTTTTAAGTAGTTATGAAAAGAAAATTTGTAAAAGTGATGTTCTTCGGGGCGCTGGCACTTTCTACTGTCACCTATGTAGGCTGTAAAGACTACGATGATGACATTGACAATCTGCAAACACAGATTGATGCTAATAAGGCTAGCATCGCTGATCTGCAGAAATTTGTAGATGCTGGTAATTGGGTGAAGAGTGTAGAACCTGTTACTGGTGGATTCAAGGTAACATTTAACGATGGAAAATCTTATAGCATCGTAAATGGTGCTAAAGGTGATAAGGGTGACAAAGGTGATACTGGTGCTCCGGGAGTGGCTGGTGGTCAGGGAACTCCAGGATCAAAAGTGACTATTGATCCGGAGACCGGAGAATGGTTGATTGATAAAAAAGGTACTGGATGGTATGCAAAAGCTACAGACGGACATTCACCTTACATTGCGGATGGAACTAATGGTGATAAAGGCTATTGGTATTTTTGGGATGATAAGGCTAATGATGGAAAAGGCGGTTTCGTAAAAGGAGATAAAGCACAAGGCGACCGGGGCGAAGTCACGGAAGGAACAAATGGCAAATCTCCATATATTGAAGATGGATATTGGTATTATTATGATGATGCCGCTAGCAAATTTGTACAAGGTCCTCAGGCTACAGGTGCAGATGGAGTATCTCCTTTCATTGATGAGGATGGTTATTGGTGTTATTGGGATATCAATGCTAAAAATGAAGACGGAACTAAAGGTAAGTTAGTACGTGGAGATTATGCCCAAACAAGTGTATATGTTGTTGAAGCAGCAGACAGACCAGCATGGGAACTTCATGTCGGTGCACTTAAAGAAGATGGATCTTATACTGATAAAACTATTATATTGCCAACAGCAGATAAATTGTCAAGTATGACTGTTGTGTCAATTGCTGATGGAAAAATTAGTGAAGGTATGAGTGAGGTAACAATGTATTATGGTATATTGGCTAAAGGTACTACTGTTAAGTTCCATAATGTAACTTATGGTTCTACAGAAAAAGCTACTACTTTAGTTGGTGCAAATAGCTCTGTAATGCATGCATTAATCAATCCGGTTAGTGTTGACTTCTCTGAATATCCTGTTGAATTGATTAATTCTCATGGGGAGGTCTGTTATACAGTTCTATCAAAAGAAAAGAATCTTTCTGAAAATCCTTTAACCCGTGTGGACGGCGAAAAGAAATGGAATCAGGGAATTTATGATCTTACAGTTTCTTTGATTGCAGATAAAGCAGCCGATAATAACTTGAATAATAAAGCAATAGCTTATGCTTTACGTGCTAAAGATGCTTGGGGAAATAATATCATATCAAATTATGATGTGAAGGTTATTGCTAAAAATGAGGCTTTGGATATTACTAATAAAGAAGTAGATGTGGTTTATACATCATCTGCAAAACTTGATGAATTGTTTGCTGGCGAATTGTCCAAAGTTGCGGCTCATTATTATTCTATTGAAAAGACTGATTTGGAAGCTATTGGTGCTGTATTTGACGAAGCTACAAATACAATTTCCTCACCTACTAAACAAGGTACTATTGAAGTGAAAGTTAATTACTTGAAAACAGACGGTACAAAAGTTGAAGGAGGTAATGCTAAAACCTTTACTGTGAACTTTACTTATGACACGGGTGCTGATATTACTATCGCTGATGCTGTTGTTTGGAATCTGATTAAAGGTGCAGATGCCACAAATCCTTCAAATAATACGTCTAATCTTGTTGTTAACTCAACCGATGATTTATTCGCTATTTTGAACAAAGAGTTTACTGGCAAGAATAAACCTACTGTAAGATTGAAGAGCATTGGATTTGCTGCTGGAGATAAGATTTCTGTTAATGGCAATGAGTATGCTTATGAAGACGGTTCTATTAATCTTGTTGGTGCACAACCTGTTGCTATAACAGATAATAAAGGTAAAGTTACAGGATATAAGATTGCTTTCCAATTTGATCCGACTATAGTTGCAGCTGTAATGCATAATGCTGTTTTGGAAATTATTAATCCGGACTATCAACCAACATTGGGAGATGAAGTAATTAAGAAGGTAAATGTGAAAGTGGAAGTTAAGGATGCCGGTATATTTGCATTTACGCCGTTAAGTGCTTATTTCACAAGTTCTAAAACTGCTATTGCTTATGGTACTCCTGATAAAGCTAATGCAGTTGTAAATCAAGACTTGTATGCACTCTTTGATGAAATGAGTGCTGAAGATAAGGGACATATATCTTTTGATGAGAATGCTCCTAACTTTGGTACTGATGATAATCCGGAAATGGGTGAAAATTGGTTAGTTAACAAAACAAACTCTGTAATTGCAGTTCCGTTGTACAAATCAACTAAGAATGATGGTGTCTATTCAACACGTCGTATGACTATTGCATACCAGCCGTTTGGAAATAAACGTTTAGCTACAATCTCTAAAGAGTTTAACTTAACTGTAAGATCTGCAATCAAAGAAGGCTCACATCCTGATATTGCTGCTAGTAAAGCTAAAGTATTGTCAATAAAGGAATCTGAAAAATCATTCAAGATTAAACCTGCTGATTTTACTGTTAAAGATGTAAAAGACGTTGCCGTGACAATTGCTAAGGCAAGTAGAGATAGTAGAGTAACAAATGTTACTATAGAACTAAGTTCAGAGATTGCCAAATATGCTGAAATAACCGGGATAACTTCTACTCCCGTTTTGTTTGATGATGAATTAACTGTACAATTGAAAGCTACTACCGTATCCATTGCATCTAAAGTTGAAGGTTATGCCTTAGTGAAGATTACAGATACATGGGGAGCTGTTACAGAAGTTAAATGTCCGATAGTAATGAAAGCTGATGGAGCTAACTAAGTAACTATAAAAAGAAAACCCTTCTTCACCATTGTGTGAAGAATACGCCGAGAAGCAACAGATTGAAGGATTTTGCTTGTGAAAGTAAATCCTTCTATATCTGTACTTCTTAAGAAAAGGGGATGCCTCCCTAATTTCCCACAGGCATTCCTTTTTATTGCTCTTAAGGCATCTCACTTATTTGCACTAGAACCAATTTGCTAGTCCCTTATTTCCCTATAGATTAAGGAGATGTTTTGAGAATATAGAAAGCCCGGGCTTGTGAAAGTCCGGGCTTTTATGGTTATTTATCGGATTGAATACGATGAAAGTCTTTATCATACAGTCCTACAAGTAAGTTTTGTCCTTTATCATTCACTTTCAGTCCGCCATACATGGCTTTTTGATAAAGAGTATCTTGTCCTTCTTCGAAGAAGAAAGACTCGGCACCAAGATATACCCGGTTATTTACTATTTTATATTTGATAGCTAGCTCACCGCTGTTTACAGGTTCTAAATCGTTTTGCAATCGTACAAATTCTCCTATTTGATTACTATCAGTTCGAAGTACGGCATAACCGCGTGTGGCAGTTTGTTCGTCTACCAGAGCTGATGAGGCTTCCTGGTAGTTAAGTCTCATATAGTCTCCTTGCATGAGAGAGCGGGGATCGACAGGAACTAACTGTAACAAAACCAACTGTCCGTCTTTCAATATCTGCTCTTTCTTATAAACCGACCAGTTGAAATACCCTAGTAACAGTATCAGGTTTACGATAATCAATATTCGGCTATATTTTTTCATGTCTTGTTCTTTTTTGAGTGAAGAAATACCAGGCTGCAATACATGCAATTCCGATGAAGAAAAGCGTAATGGATTTGGTGAGCAGGCTCAAATTCAAATCATAATAGTACTTGGAAACAGCATAGATAAAAAGAAGGAGTGCAGCGGCACACTCTGCTTTATAACCATAATGAAAACATATTAAAATCAGTAACAAACTGCCGGATAAATAAGGAGCAAATACGGTAGGCAGACAGATGATAATACAAAGAACGTAGATACCAATCTGATTCACCGGATTGTCGACTTTCATGACTTGCATGATTTGTTGAATTATGATAAGAAGTCCTACCCATATACAAACGGACAATATGCTCGATACGAGCCAGCTATTTGTTTCCGATACCAGATAATTGATTGATAATCCTCCCAGTGAGACGATACTGGATATAAATAAACCGGCATGAAACGGTCTGTATTTAAAAAAGTAATTCCCCCTCTCTATCCACTCAAACAGCTTTACTTCGAAGATATTGATAAATAGAAATGCTCCAAGGATAGGGATTACTGCTATTTGCAGGGGATAAAACGAAAAAAAGACATAGGCAATTTCTCCAAATAAAGATATATTAAACAGAATGACTGAAAGAAAGGGGAGAATGAATCCTCTTGATAAAAAGAAAGTGAGTATACTGATTATTATAAGTATAAAGAAGAGGGCATGAATATTAGCACTCATGCCAAAGCCTGCCAATACGCATCCTGCTATATATAAAGTGATGTTCATCGCATCCAGAAAAGGCCGGACAACGACGCGGCTGATTGTTAACGTAGTAATGATTAACAAAATTCCTATAATCAGACTGGAAATCTCGGATTGAATGATTCTGGCAAGTGCCAGAAATCCCAGAAAGAAAATAGCCGTCAGGATTCCCCCGATAATGGATACGACTTGAATAGTGAGGTTATGCTTCTGTGCCATACCATTGCTTTTTTAGATGAAGAATGATGTAAATAAGTAAAGTTGTCCCGATGATGACAATAATTCCTCCATAGAAGAATATCTGAACATCCCTAAGATCACTTTTAGATATGAATGTAGTCAATAAAATCATTAATGTGGCAAAAGGAATGATAGCGAGATAGAACAGACTCTTTTCTCTCCATCCGTACCAAAGTCCCGCTGCGAATAGAAGGACAGTAGTTATGAGAGGAACAGATAATATGGTATAATCATCACAGATGGTCGCCATTAACAGAAAGCTGGTGTGTAGAATGGTAGCCAACGAAAGAAGACTGACAAACCAACGATTGTTTCTGTTCAAATGACCTTTTGCACTCATCCATTCCGTAATAATAGTTGCCACGGCACATATCCAGGTTACTGCATTACCCAATAGAGTTATTTCCCAAGAGCCATAGCCGGCAATTTGTATATTATACAGCCATATCGTAGTACAGAGTAATCCGATGAACGTCAGCCATAACGGAGCGAAGCGGATAGCAATCGCCCAGAGAATGGTGAAAAGAGTCCATCCCAGAAAGAGATCGTAAGCATCGGCCCCTGTTTGGTAAATTTGTCCGAAGACAGCGAAAAGCGTACCTATCAGAAATGTAGCTCCGGTGAGGAGAATTTGTTTGACGAGCTTACTCCAACGGGTAAATGTAGCGAGCAGGACAGAGACTACTAATAATACTTCTACCATTCCTAATTTGGCAAATTTAGGTAGTTCATCCCAGTTATAGGCAAAAAAGAAGACAGAT
>ERZ507245.200-NODE-200-length-21844-cov-5.60058_pt1 | contig 21844 bp, 17 predicted proteins | sample MGYA00512641_ERZ507245 | MGnify/ENA metagenome assembly ERZ507245
AGTATCTTTTCAAAAAAAAGCCCTGTCACAAACCACACCGGTGCGTAGTCCAGACGGATCAATCCTTTGTAATTCAGCTTCGCCTTGCTGTAGTCCCAGGGACACATATGAAAATGCTTCAGCAGCGCGCCGCTGGTCAGCTCCGCCGCAAAGATTCCCGTCATATAAATACTGCCCCGCAGAAAGGTGGAACATCCTTTCAGGCATTTGGACACCGGCCTGATACAGGCAGCCATTCCATAAATAGGGAACATCCAGATCGAGGACTGCCCGATCAGCCGGAAATCCTTTTTCTGAATGGCATGGACTCCGGTCCACAGAATCTCCATACACCAGCCGGCAGTGCCGCAGAGCAGAAAGGTATGCTTTTTCATGCTTTTTATCTCCTGTTATTTTTCTTATTATTATGGATTTCAGAAGCTCAAATTATACAAATCCGCTAAATGACACTCGCCTAGACTGCCCGGCAGGCGCACAGTTCTTTTTATAGACATGGAATACATAGAAAAGACTTGCGTACTGTAAAGTGCCGGTGTATGATAAATAACAGAAAGTCCGCCTGCAAAACCCGGGCGGATTTAATTCAAAAAACGGAGAGGTTACAAAAGTATGTTAGATTTACAAAAAATGCGTAACGACATCGATGAAATTGACACCCGTATCGTAAAGCTCTTTGAAGAACGGATGAAAATCTGCGAGAATGTAGCGCAGTTCAAGATTGAGACAGGGAAACCTGTCTTTGATAAAAGCAGGGAACAGGAAAAACTGGACTCCCTTGGCGGCAAAGCCCACAATGACTTTAACCGCTGCGGCGTGCAGGAACTGTTCCAGCAGATCATGTCCATCAGCCGCAAACGCCAGTACCAGCTTCTTCAGGAAAACGGCATGGAAGAAAAATCAGACTTTGTCAAAATAGATGGCTTGAAAAAGCAAAATGCCACGGTGGTGTTCCAGGGCGTGGAGGGTGCCTACAGTTTTGCCGCCATGCACACTTTTTTCGGAGCGGAGATCAAAAGCTTTTCTGTGGATACCTGGAAGGATGCCATGGAGGCCATCCGGATGGAAAAAGCTGACTTTGCCGTACTCCCCATTGAAAATTCCACAGCCGGTATTGTCCAGGATATTTACGACCTGCTCACAGAGTACGACCATGTGATCGTGGGCGAGCAGATCATTCCCTGTGAGCATGTGCTCATGGGACTTCCCGGCACATCCCTTTCCCATATCCACACGGTCTACTCCCATCCCCAGGCGCTGATGCAGTGCAGGGAGTTCCTGGAAAAGCACAGGGACTGGCAGCAGATGGAGTGGAACAATACCGCTGCCGCTGCCAAGAAAGTCGCTGATGAGAAAAACCCGGCACAGGCTGCCATTGCGAGCCGTTACGCGGCTGAACATTTCGGCCTCGCCGTTCTGGAGGAAGGGATCTACTCCAATGTGAACAATTCCACACGTTTTATCATTGTCACCAGGGAGAAAATCTTCTGCCGGGATGCCTGTAAGATCAGTGTCAGCTATGAACTTCCCCATGAGAGCGGAAGTCTGTATAACAGCCTCTCCCACTTTATTTACAATGGGCTGAACATGACGAAGATCGAATCCCGCCCCATTATGGAGCGCAACTGGGAATACCGCTTCTTCGTGGATTTTGAGGGAAATCTAAGTGACAGCGCAGTCAAAAATGCCCTGCGCGGCCTGAAATCCGAGGCCCGGAATCTTCGGGTACACGGAAATTACTAAAAACAAAAGAAGGAAAAACCATGAAAAACATCAATGAATGCATCCTATACCGCAATTTTGACCAGGAGGAGACACTGGAAAGCATGTTCTCCATCCTCCTGGCCTGTGAAACAAAAGACCCGTCTCTTGCAGAGTTAAGAGAACTCTTCTACCGGTGTACCGGCCAGCTTGTGGAGATGGCAGGCTCCTTTGGCTTTGCCGGCAACCTCTGGCACAATTATCTGACCTTTCTGCTGGTCAACCATGAAAACGCCTTCAGCACAGCCTGCGAGATCGTAGGCCCGGTAAAAGGCAGCATCAACGATTTTGCAAAACACGACTTTACCATATTCAAGGAACTGTTCGACTTTGACCTGACAGCTCTTGATCAGGCTTTCGGCACTTCCTGCTGTTCCCTGATTTGCGATTACACCAATGTGGATGAGAACAGCAAGCTGTTCAACAAGCGCATCCGCGACCGCATCTGTACGCTGAGCCGGCGGCTTGGCCAGGCAGAGGATGTGGAGGAATTCATGAATGATATGGTGGAATTCTATAAGGATTTCGGCGTGGGCAAGCTGGGCCTCCACAAAGCCTTCCGTCTGGAACATCTGCAGACAGAGGCCAATGCGCGCATTGTCCCCATCACAAAGATAGCCCATGTACAGCTTGATGACCTGGTGGGCTACGAGATTGCAAAGAAAAAGCTTATCGATAACACAGAAGCCTTTATCCAGGGGAAACGCGCCAACAACTGTCTTCTCTTTGGTGACGCGGGCACAGGGAAATCCTCCAGCATCAAAGCCATCCTGAACCAGTATTACGAACAGGGTCTCCGCATTATTGAGATCTACAAACACCAGTTCCAGGATTTAAACGACGTCATTGCCCAGATCAAGAACCGCAATTACAAATTCATCATCTATATGGATGACCTGTCCTTTGAGGACTTCGAGATCGAATATAAATATCTGAAGGCTGTGATCGAAGGCGGTCTGGAGAAAAAGCCGGACAATATTCTGATCTACGCCACCTCCAACCGCCGCCATCTGGTCCGCGAGCGTTTCAGCGACAAGGAGGACAGAAACGATGACCTGCACACAAACGACACGGTACAGGAAAAGCTCTCCCTGGTATCCCGCTTTGGTGTGACCATCTATTTCGGTTCCCCGGACAAAAAAGAATTCCAGGAGATCGTTACCTCCCTGGCCCGGCGAAACGGCATCACCATGGACCGGGATGAACTGCTCCTGAAAGCCAACGCCTGGGAACTCCAGCACGGCGGCTTCTCCGGCCGTACAGCCCAGCAGTTTATCGACTACCTTCTTGGACAGCAGTAACAGCAAAACGCCTGGTATGCATGCATGGCCAAAACTCCGAAGAGTTCCGGTCAGACATACATACCAGGCGTTTTTCCTTTTGTTTCAAGCAGAACTGTAAGCCGGGTTATGTCGTGAACGATCATCTGTCTAGTTCTGCTGTTGCCAGCAGACTCAAGCGACCCACCTAAAAGCGTGACGGGCAGCCACATTGCTTTTCATTCGGTCTTGCTTCGGATGGGGTTTACATATGCCCTCCCTGTTACCAGGAAGGCGGTAGTCTCTTACACTGCCCTTCCACCCTTACCAGTAAAACACTGGCGGTACATTTCTGTTGCACTATCCTTGGAGTCACCTCCACCGGACGTTATCCGGCATCCTGCCCTGCGAAGCCCGGACTTTCCTCACCTGGCCCCTTTCGGTCCTGCCAGCCGCGATCATTCATTCTACTTGACACAAACGTCATTTTAACACAGCAAAACCAATTTGTAAATAACCAAAAATGCCTGCCGCACCCATTCCCTTCCCCGGATCAGACATCAAAACAGCCGCCTCCGATAAATTCCCTGAGAATGGAGTTATGGGGCACCGCATCTGCCGGCATTCCCACGAAATAATCCAGGAATTTCAGTATCCTCTTTGCCTCATTGTACTCCGGCTCTTCCGGTGTGATCCCGAAAAGCAGGGGCTCCGCGTACATTTTCAGCACCGCCAGCTCATAGATGAGAGCGGAATTAAACATCACATCCGCAGACTCCTGATAGGGGAAAATGTACTGCTCCTCCCCTCTTCTCACGGAATTCCACATGGCGATAGTATGCTTTGCAGAGGTTCCTCTTGTCCTGGAATCCCTGACGATCCGCCTTATGAGCCTACCGTCTGTTGTGGGAATCCTGTTGTGTTCATCAATGTTGATCTGGGTCAGGGCGCTCACATATATTTTAAACTTGCTCTCCTTCGGCAGTGTCTCACTGAGCTTGTCATTCAGCCCGTGAATCCCCTCTATGACCAGAATGTCATCCGCGCCGAGCTGCAGATAATCACCCTTGTACTCTCTCTGACCGATCTTAAAATTAAAGGACGGCAGTTCCACTCGTTCTCCTCTTAAAAGTGCATTCATATCCTCATTAAACTGCCGGATATCAATGGCCTCCAGGCACTCAAAATTATAATTCCCATGCTCATCCAGCGGGGTCTGCTCCCTGTTCAGGAAATAATTGTCCACTGCAATGGGATGGGGATGCAGTCCGTGGGCAGAAAGCTGAATGGACAGCCTGTGGGAAAATGTGGTCTTACCCGAGGAGGAGGGCCCCGCGATCATGATAAACTTCTTGTCTCCCGCAGCCACGATCTGGTCTGCGATCTTGGATATTTTGCCCTCCTGGAGCGCTTCGGCAATGAGGATCAGTTCGTTTGCCCCCTGCTGCGTCACCTGTCCGTTCAAATCCCCTACGGTGTCTGTCTGCATCATCTCACCCCAGCGGCCGGACTCCTTCTGCACCTGGAATATTTTCGGCTGCGGATGAAACGGCGGCACAGTCTCCGGGTCTGTCTGCTCCGGAAGCTGGAGCACGAATCCCTCGTCGTAGGGATACAGATCAAAATATTTGAGATATCCCGTATGATTTACCATGAAGCCGTAAAAATAATCCTCAAAATCACCCAGACTGTATATGTTGACCCTGGATACCCGGCGGTACCGGAACAGTTTCTCCTTGTCATACATTCCGTGGTTGTGGAAAATTTCAATGGCCTCGTCCGTGCCCACGCTCCGCTTCAAAATGGGGATTCTTTCCTCCACAAGCTGCAGCATGTATGCCTTGACCTCAGCCAGGAATTTTTCGTCTATCTTAACATTTCCGTCGATGGTGAAGTAATATCCTGAGCTGACAGAATAATGAAGGACAGCCTTCTTTATATTTTCATGGCCTGCCACATGATAGACCGCCTTTAAGACAAGCAGGGAGGCGCTTCTCTTATATGTCTTATGTCCGATCTCATCCGCAGTGGTCACAAATTCCAGAGTGCCCGGTTTTTTCAATTTTTTATGCAGCTCACAGAGCTTGCCGTTCTTCATCACCAGCACAATGGGATATCTGGTTGTCCCCTCATACTCCTCCACGATCTTCGCGTATGGCGTGCCGTACGGATATTCTTTTGTCTTTCCCAGAATCTTTACCGCTATATTTCTGTCGCTCATAGATACCTCCTGTTCACTTATCACTTCTTTTATAATAAAGTGTCCGGTGCACCGGACTCGCCCCACCGGAATGGACCGCTTACGGCCAGTATCAAAAAACGCACCGGCTCTGCTTCGCCGGTGCATCACAGTTTAACTCCGTTATATCAGTCTATGCACTTTACAGGGCAGTTATTCTGACCCGCCCAATCTAAGTTCAAAGGACTGCACAGGGATGCCGGACTTCCATCTTGCTCACTTCCAGTTCAGGCAGCTTTTTCGCAAGCTTACGCCTCATATATTCCATAAATATATATTCGGTTCCGTAATGTCCCGCGTCAATGATACATACCCCCTGTGCCACCGCGTCAATGGCAGTGTGGTAATCCACGTCTCCGGTTATATAGACCTGTGCCTTTTTTTCCATGACATCCTTCATGAGACTCTTGCCCGAGCCGGTGCAGACAGCGGCCCGTTCCACCTCTGTATCCAGACTGCCGTAAACCGTCACATGGGGAAGCTCAAACTGTTCTTTTACAAACAGCGCACAGTCTTTCAGCGTCATTTTACAGGGAAGGGAACCGATTCTTCCGATTCCTTCTCTTCGCTCCCCCTCCTCAAAAGTCACTTCCAGCACTTCACGGTCTGTCAGCTTAAGGATATCCGCGCTCAAATCCGCCATGCCCAGAATGTCAAAGTTGGTATGCATGGCATAATAACTGATATGATTCCCGATCAGTCCAATGATCCTGCGGCCGATAAAATCCTCCGCCACCACGCGTTTCATACCGGAAAAAATCAGAGGATGGTGGGTGATCATCATATCCGCGCCGAAATCAATGGCTGCCTTCAGAGTCTCATCTGTCACATCAAGCGCAAGGAAAACTTTTTTGACTTCCCTCTCCCTGTCGCCAGCCAGAAGCCCCACATTGTCCCAGCTCTCCGCAAAGGACGGGTTATATTCTTTTTCCAAAATTTCTATAATCTCTTTACATTTCATATCTGTTGCCTCGCATGTTTCTGACAGATACCGGATATGGGCTTCTGTCCGCTGCTGTCAAGCCCAAGCGCTTTTTTAATATAAAAAAGCTCCTGTTCCAATTCCAAAAGCCGCTCTCTGCCTGTCCTGGTATCCGTGTTCTTTAAATGCTCCATGATTTTTTCCACAGAGGACTGTTCCTTTAAAAGAAACTGCTTAAGAACCGGATTCCGGTTTTTCAGAAGAGCACTGCCAAAGAGATACTCGATCTCCTCCTCATAGCACTGTTCCCCGCGTATGGCTTTCATCATGGGGTAATATTTACCGTCCTCAAACACCATATCCTCCGCCGTGATCCGGTACCCGTGGTCCAGCAGAAAATGCCGGAACCGGCCAATCTCCGACTGAGGCTGAAGAACCAGCTCCGATACGGTGTTCAGCACCTCGCTGCCCTCTGTCAGGATCTTCTCCATGAGCGGGCCGCCCATGCCGGCTATGATGACGGTATCCGCCTCACCGGCTGACAGGGCTTTTACACCATCAGAGAGGCGGGTTTCTATGTATTTTCCCAGTCCATATTCCCTGATATGCTCCTCTGCCCGAAGAAGAGGACCCCGGTTTACATCCATGGCAATGGCTCCCGGTATCCTTCCTTCCAGATACAGATAAATAGGAATATAGCCGTGGTCACACCCCACATCCGCGATCCTGCTGCCGGGTGTCACCAGGGATGCCACAGCGCGAAGCCTGTCCGAAAGCTGCACATTCTTCATACTGTTCATCCTTAATCCAGATAATCCTTTAATTTGCGGCTGCGGCTGGGGTGGCGCAGTTTACGGAGTGCTTTCGCCTCGATCTGGCGGATACGCTCCCTGGTCACATTGAACTCCTTGCCCACTTCTTCCAGTGTCCTGGCTCTTCCGTCATCCAAGCCGAAGCGCAGGCGGAGAACCTTCTGCTCTCTGTCTGTCAGCGTGTTTAAAACCTCCACTAGCTGTTCTTTTAAAAGTGTGAAGGCAGCGGCGTCTGCCGGGACAGGCACATTGTCATCCTGGATAAAATCTCCCAGATGGCTGTCTTCCTCCTCACCGATGGGAGTCTCCAGGGATACGGGTTCCTGGGAGATCTTCAGGATCTCACGGACTCTGTCCACGGACATATCCATCTTCTCTGCAATCTCCTCCGGCTGCGGCTCTCTGCCCAGTTCCTGCAGAAGCTGGCGTGACACACGGATCAGTTTGTTGATGGTCTCCACCATATGCACAGGGATACGGATGGTACGTGCCTGGTCTGCAATGGCTCTTGTGATGGCCTGGCGGATCCACCAGGTAGCATATGTGGAGAATTTATATCCTTTTCTGTAGTCAAACTTTTCCACAGCTTTGATAAGACCCAGATTTCCCTCCTGGATCAGATCCAGAAACAGCATACCGCGCCCTACATAACGTTTCGCGATGCTGACAACCAATCTTAAGTTGGCCTCTGCCAGACGTTTCTTGGCCGCCTCGTCTCCCTCTTCCATACGCTTTGCCAGCTCAATTTCCTCCTCTGCGGACAGAAGGGGCACCTTGCCGATCTCTTTTAAATACATGCGGACAGGATCTTCGATGCTGACACCTTCCGGAACGGAAAGGTCGATATTCTCCACATCTACCTCTTCCTCCTCGTCCAGGTTGATGCCGTCATCATCGCTGATGATAAAAACATCCTCATCGCTCTCCGGAATGCGCAGCACGTCAATACCGCAGGATTCCAGATAGTCAAATACTTTGTCCAGGGCGTCAGGGTCCAGGGGCATTTCCTTGAAATGGTCATTGATCTCCTGATATTCCAGGACATTTTTCTTTTTCTTTCCCAGCTCCACCAATTCCTGCAGTTTTTCGCTGAATTTCGCCATGTTCATTTCCATAAAATGTTCCATCCTCTCATTACTTAATTATATCTTTGCCTCAATCAAAAGAAATATGCAGTGTTACCTTTCCACTTTCAATTTCTTCCAGATGTTTTTTTGCCTCTACAAGTCTCTGCAGGCCTGCAATGTCCGTCGGCGCCAGAGACTGGCTCTGGTGCGCAATGCTGTCCCGTTTCATCCTGCAGACGGTTTCCCGAAGAGCGCGCCTGCGCTCCTGGTCATTTTCCAGATGCAGGGTTGCGTGAAATAAGGATGTAACTTCCTTTTGTTCTTCGCTGTCAGTGAACCGGTTCAAAAGCTTAGCCGGATTGACCTCCCCTTGTTCGTGCTGTTCAAATAAAAGTTCTGCCACCTGGTGAAACAGGGGCGTTGTAAAATCATCCGGGCCTATATAGCCCTCAATGGTGTCAAACATTTTCGGATAGGAGGTAAGCCAGGTCAGCATCAGCTTCTGGGAAGCGTCTCTGCCGTCCTCTTTCTTCTCCCGTTTCCGCTCTTTTGCAGGGGCCTTCGGTTTTGCCGAGATGCCCGTGCCTGACAGGGCCAGGTTATTCACCATGCGCCGCAGGTCTTCATAACGTATCTGGTATTTCCGGGAAATACTCTCCATGTAATTGTTACGCTCAAGTTCCTCCGGAAATTCCAGCAGTTTTTTTGCAATTGCTCTGTAAAATTCTGTTTTGTCCTCAGGGTCCGCCAGATTATACTGCCGTTCCATGACCTGTACCTCAAACAGAAAATAGTTCATAGCCTCAGAAAGCCGTTTTTCAAAAGCCTCCTGTCCCTCAGCCTTGATAAATTCATCCGGGTCCTTGTAAGGCGCCAGATTTACCACTCTGGGCTTGATGCCTGCCTCCCTGAGAATGGGAATTCCCCTGAGTGCGGCTTTCTGCCCGGCCTCATCACTGTCATAGGTGAGAAGCACTTCCTTGGTGTAGCGGCTCATAAGGCTGGCATGTCCGCTTGTAAGAGCCGTTCCCAGGGACGCCACTGCATTGGTAAAGCCTGCCTGGTGCATGGAGATCACATCCATATATCCCTCACAGACGATCAGATAGTTCTTCCTGGATTTTCTGGCAATGTTAAGCCCGTACAGGTTTCGGCTCTTGTCAAAGATCTTCGTCTCCGGTGAGTTCAGATATTTGGGCTTGGCGTCGCCCATGACGCGGCCGCCGAAACCGATCACCCGGTTATTTACATCCATAATGGGAAACATGACACGGTTCCAGAACTTGTCATGCATTCCATATCTCTCATCCGCGGAGAACAGGCCGGACTCTTTTAAAATGGCATCGGAATAGCCTTTTCCTTTCAGATACCGGTACAGGCTGTCCGAATATTTGCTGGAATAGCCAAGCCCGAAACTCTTAATGGTCTCATCCGACAATTCCCTGTTTTTTAGATACTCATAAGCCTGCCTGCCGCTCTCCTGCTTTAATTGATAATAGTAGTAGGAGGCTGCTTTTTTGTTCACCTCCAGAAGAACCGTCTTCAAATCCGCGGCAGCCCTCTGTTCTTTGGAATACTCTCCCTCCGGCAGTTTTACCCCTGCCCGCTCAGCCAGGTATTTCACAGCCTCTATGAAGGTGAAATTCTCATACTCCATTATAAAGGTGAACACATTTCCCCCTGCCCCGCACCCGAAGCAGTAATACATCTGCTTGCCGGGGCTTACGGAAAAGGAGGGTGATTTTTCATTGTGGAAAGGGCACAGGCCAAAGTAGGAGCTGCCCTTTTTCTGCAGCCGCACATAACCGGAAATGACATCCACAATGTCATTTTTCATGCGGACTTCTTCAATTATGTCATCGGAATAAAACATCTAGTAAACACTCCATCCTTTCGGAACAAAAATATCCCTGAATTTTTCCATGGAATATTGATCCGTCATACCGGAAATATAGTCACAGACAACCCGGTTCATCTCCTCACCGTCCCTAAGCAGCCGTTTATACTCCTCGGACATCTGATCCGGCTTGGTGCTGTAGTAGCCGTACAGGGCTTCCACCAGGTTCTCCGCCTTTTCCTCTTCCTCTTTCGCAACGGGATTCAGATAGACATTCTGGAACATAATGTTCCGAAGGTCACGCAGTCCCTCCTCAATCTCAGGGGACATGCGTATGGTATCTTTCCCTCTGCTGTTGTCCACAATATCATGAATAAAGGTGTTAAGCCGTTCTTTTGTGTTCTCACCCAGTAAAAGGCGCAGGGTAATGGGAATATCATCTTCTGTGATGACCCCTGCCCGCTGGGCATCATCCATATCGTGATGGATATAGGATATCTTGTCGCAGAGCCGTACGATCTGTCCCTCCAGGGTATGGGGAGAACCGCTGGTCCTGTGGTTCAGGATTCCGTCCCGCACCTCCCAGGTAAGATTGAGTCCCTCGCCGTTCTTCTCCAGACACTCCACCACTCGAATGCTCTGCCTGTAATGGGCAAATCCAAGAGGGCAGACCCTGTCAAGGGCTCTCTCCCCCGCATGTCCGAAGGGCGTATGCCCCAGATCATGCCCCAGAGCAATGGCCTCAACCAGATCATCATTCAGCCTCAGGGCCTTCGCAATGGTTCTGGCAGTCTGGGAAACTTCCAGGGTATGGGTCAGACGGTTCCTGTAGTGATCCCCCTGAGGCGCCAGAAAGACCTGGGTCTTATCCTTCAGTCTCCGAAAAGACTTACAGTGCAGGATCCTGTCCCGGTCCCGCTGGTAGACCGTCCGGATATCACACTCCTCCTCATAACGGTCCCTGCCCCTGCTGTCCCTGCTGTGGGCAGCATAAGGACTTAACAGTTCCATCTCCCTTTGTTCCATTTCCTCACGGATATTCATTCGGCAGCTCACCTTCTCTCTTCAAAAGCAAAGCCAGTAAAAAAACTTTCTCATATATATTATTACGCATAAAACAGGGATTTCCTTTTTCTTTGGCAAAAATTTCGCAATTTTTTTCTTTCCCCGCACATTCCCTCATAAACAGCAAAAATTTCCCGGCAGAGCGGCCAATCTTTTTCCTCTGCCGGGAAATTCGTGCATATCTCCCGTAATTCTACTCCATATATGCCTCTTTCAGCATGGCGATCTCCCTTGCGTATCCCTCCAGGTCGTTGGGTGTCTCCAGATAAAAGGGCAGTTTTCTCAAACTCGGGTGATTGATGATCCGCTTCATGGCCTCAAATCCAATCTTTCCCTCTCCGATTTTGGCATGTCTGTCCTTATGGCTCCCAAACCCGAACATACTGTCATTCAAATGTACCGCCTTCAGCCTGTCAAGTCCTATCACTCGGTCAAACTCTGTCAGGACACCGTCCAGGTCCCCCACAATATCGTATCCGCCGTCATACACATGGCAGGTATCCAGACACACTCCCATTTTCTCCTGAAGCTCCACCCGGTCCAGGATCTCTCTTAACTCCTCAAAGGTCCTGCCCACCTCACTGCCCTTTCCGGCCATGGTTTCAAGCAGCACTGTGGTCCGCTGTTCCTTTGAAAGAATCTCATTCAGCATCCCGGCTATATAGGTGATCCCAATCTCTACCCCCTGCTTCACATGGCTGCCCGGATGAAAATTGTAACAGTTTCCCGGCGTGTATTCCATTCTCTTTAAATCATCCGCCATGGTGTTTTTGGCAAACTCCCGGATTCCCTCATCCGCGGAACAGCCATTCAGGGTATAGGGCGCGTGGGCAAGAATACAGGGAAAATCCTGCTCCTGTGCAAGCTTCAAAAATTTTTCCACATCCTCCTCCTTTATCTCCTTCGCCTTACCGCCTCTGGGGTTTCTGGTAAAAAACTGAAAGGTGTTTGCCTGTATCTTAACCGCTTCTTTCCCCATGGCCTCGTATCCTTTGGCTGAGGATAAATGACATCCTATTGTCAGCATATAATTTCCTCCGTTTTCTCTTTATCAATACTCTATCTCAATTTCCAATCCGTTCAGCAGATTCACCACTTCCGGAAAAGAGAACCTGGCTCCGTTTAGTTTACATGACCGGATATCCATCTGATACCCGGCAGTTCCCCGCAAGTCCGCTTTTCTCAGGTCACATTTGAAAAATTCTGTTCCCTCAAGCTTACAGCCCTTCATTCTGCTTTCCTGAAGCCGGCAGTCCGCGAACATGGAATCTGAAATCTCATTTCCTGTAAAATCAAACTTTTTCAGATTCATCTCCGAAAATGTATTATACTTCAACCGACAGCCGTAAAATCCCTTTATCGGCTCAGCAAATGCACCGTCCGGCATCAGCTCTTCCCAGTGCACACCAATCAGATTACACCTGTCAAATTCCACATACTGTATCCGGGAATGGGCCTCCGCCTCCAGGCTCATCACTGTACACTTTATAAAACTGCAGCCTGAAAAAGAACAGCTGAGGAGCCTGCAAGACTCAAAGACACAGTTTTCAAATTCACAGTCTGTAAACTTATAACCCTCAAAAATTTCATCGCTTATTTTTAAATCTTTAAATACCTGAGCTTCATAATACTTTTCTTCCATAAGTCGATGCCTCTTTTACTTTCTACTGCTTTAGTTTTCTGTACCTTTAGTGTTCTGTGCCTTTCGCTTTCTGTGCTTTTCGTTTTCTGTGCCCTTAGCGTTCTGTACCTTTTCACTTTCTGTACACTTAGCGTTCTGTACCTTTCGCTTTCTGTACACTTAGCGTTCTGTATTTTGCCATCCTGTACCTTTTCTATCCTGTGCCTTATTACTCTGTCACTTCATCTACATGCTGTCATTCAAAAACAGCGGCATCTCCCATGATACCGCCGCTGTATTCCCTGCCCCTTCACGTACCTGTCCCGAATGTCTTCTGCTGTCCTGCAAAGGATCTGTTGATTCTGAAGAACTTTTCACCGGAATAACAAAAATCCGAATCTGTTTCCTCTCGGAATCAAATTCGGATTTATAAATGCGGGAGATGGGACTTGAACCCACACGATCTTGCGACCACTAGATCCTTAGTCTAGCCTGTCTGCCAGTTCCAGCACTCCCGCTTTTCTCTGTCGCTCTTTGTTATCACTTCCGAACGACAAGTGAAAGTATATCACCAAATTTCGTGTTCGTCAATACCTTTTGCTAAAAAAATCTGAATTTTTTTCTAATTTTTTCCTCTCCCTCAAAAATACGCTCTTTTAAGACACTTTCATCCTCCACACATTCCCGAAAACAGCGCCATTCATCCAGCAGTCCCTGCCCATGCGGAACCAAATAAGCACCTGCGTCGCTGCCCAATGCCATATGTACTCCCAATTCAAATCCCCTTTTGATATTATTCTTCCCCTTCTCATAAATCCCATGCAGCAGTTCATCCGAAAACCTTTCGCACCCAAACATATTTGCCACCACAGTGATCGTAGGCACCCAGACAATATCCGATTCCGCCATCATCTGCAGAGTCTCCTCCGAAACATAATTCCCATGCTCCACACTATCCGCCCCGGCCCTCACCAAATCCGCCACAGGCCCGGCCCCATTCGTATGACACATCACCGCAAACCCCTCTTCATGTGCAATATGCACCATCTCCTTCACTTCCTCAAAAGGAAGCGCCTCCCCCGTAATTCCCCCATCCGTATCAAAATCCATGATTCCCGTAGTCATGATCTTAATAAAATCCCCCCTGCGTGCTTTAACCTCCCTCACAAGCTCCGCATACTCCCTCATATTTTCAAATCCCTTCCCCACAATCCCCCCATAACACCCTTTCCTGTGTATGGCAAAAATCGGCGTCCGGTAATCAATCCCATACTCCGGCGCAATCTCCCTTGCCCTTTCCGAGACCCCCAGATAGTCCCCTCCATCCCTCACAAACGCAATCCCCTTCTCCCGATACATCTCAAAATGCCTCCGGATCACCCCTTCATCCACCCCATTCAAATGCCTCTTCACAGCCTCTTTGTAATTTACTCCATCCATAAACACATGCGCATGACACTCCCCAAACATCCTCTGCCTCTCGACAAACATCTCCTCTGCCCTTTCTGTCTCCCCAACTCCATTCACATCCTCATCTCTCATAACCCAAACATCCTCCTTTCTCAACTTCATCTCTATTTCTCTTTTCCTTCACAAACCATCTCAGCTTTCCGGCTACTATCGTCTTAACACAATCCCCCGCCAAAAGCAACCCTCATCCATACTTTCACTTCATCATCACCCGCTTATCACAGAAACTCCAGAAAACCCCGGCCCTTCCAGTGAGTCTGTCTTGCCCTATAAGAGATTACCTGCTATTCCCTTCCAATATCTTAGAATTATAGGCATTTCTGGAGATTCTGACCCGATTCTCTTCCTGTTTTACCTACTATTCATTTCTATCATTTTAGAATTATAGGTATTTCTTAAGTTTCTGTCCAACTTTTCTTCCTGCTTTACCTGCTATTCATATCTAACATCTTAGAATTATAGGTATTTCTTAAGTTTCTGTCCAACTTTTCTTCCTGCTTTACCTGCTATTCATATCTAACATCTTAGGATTATAGGTATTTCTTAAGTTTCTAACCAACTTTTCTTCCTGCTTTACCTATATTTCAATTCAACATCTTAAAATTATAGGTATTTCTTAAGTTTCTGACCAATTTTTCTTCCTGCTTTACCTATATTTCAATCCAACATCTTAAAATTATAGGTATCCCTTAAGTTTCTGGCCAGATTTTCTTCTTACTTTACCTACTATTTCAATTCAACATCTTAAAATTATAGGCATTCCTTAATATTCCACCTTTTTCTTTAACCTACCATACATTAACATCATCATTATTTCATTTCACAAAGCCTCCCCACACACATCTCAAATTCCCGCCATCCTCTCACAAGTCCCCGCCATAAATAACCAGGCGCAGGAGAGCGGATGTGGAAGGGGCCGGCAGGTGGGTTCCCCCGGAAAGGTGTTCCAGAGGAAGCTTAGTCTTACTTAGGAAAAAATGGAGTGCCGGGCAAGGAGACCATTTGGATTACCATCCAAATGGTCAGGGCAGTTGAGCCTTTCAGCCATCAGGGCTGGAAGGCGGTTCTGCCCGGTGCCTTGTCCGGCGCTCCATTTTTTTCTTAGTAAGACTTGCTGACGGCGGCAGCTTTCCGAGGGAACCCACCTGCCGGCCTCTTCCACATCCGCTCTCCTGCGCCGTCTGCCATTTCCCCCGCTATTCCACCCTAATTCCCAGTTCCACCACCTTCTTCTCCCCAGCCAATATCCTCCGAAGCGTCCCATTCTCCTCTTCCCATTTCTGCCCGTCCACATGACAATTACAAGGCTCCAGTCCCACAACATAATCCCCTGATGCCATGGACTTCCACTGGGTAAAATTCGGCAGCTCCTCTCCTGAAAACTCCACACATATCCCCATTCCAAGCGCAGGATTTTTCACCCGCACACGCGCCTTGCCGTCCTCATCAAAACGAATCTTATGATAAAACACTTCCTCCGGCAGCAGATCCACCGCTTCCCCCACAAGGTTCCACGGACGCTCTGTCTCCTTATCCTCCCCCTTCAGCACCGTTTCCACAGCCGGCACCTCGATCACACTCCCCGCATCCAGCAGCGGATATCCCACATTACAATGATACAACAGCATGAAAGGCTCATCCCCATACCCTTCATTCACATACTCATCATGGATCTTCACCTCACTGCTACCAAGCTCGGCAGAAATCGTCCGCCTCAGCACGATATTCTCCCCGAACAGCGCAGCCTGCCGCATCTCCCCCGAGATCACGATCCGATACACATCCCCGTCCCAAAAAGCATCCGCACACACATGCTCCGCCGGGGTAGAACGCAGATACCCATGCATGGGAAGCGGTGCGTCCGGGTTCAGATCCGGTCTTCCCACATTACTGGTACCACAGGTAAAAAACATGCCCCCCATGATACTTTTCTGCGCCTCAAACCCATTACTGTCAAACCTCTGCCCGTTCATAAGCCCCGGCTTGCTGAGAAAATTAAGATTCACCCCTTTATAGGACATCTCCACAATATCCAGGCACTTATCCGCAGCCACGGTAAAAGCCAGTTCCCCTGCCTTCACCTCATAAGCACGAAGGCCTGCTGCTGCACCCTCCTCAAAAGTCACCTGTCTCACATATGCCATCTGCTGCATACTTCCCATTTTTTTCATCAGATCTCTGTTCATCTTCCGCTCCCTTTCCTTTACAGCAAAAATCCCCGTCATCCGGGGACTTCTGCCTTATCCTGTTACGTTACTGTTCACTGCGTGTCCAGCAGCACGCTTCGCGATGCACAGATATGGAGCATTCCGCTCCATATCGCGCTGGCTGCCTCGGGATTTTGCTTCGCATCGCGCAGCATCCCCTTGAGGAAAACACCTCCCGGGACATTGGCTGTGAATAGTACCTCTGTTACTCCTCTTTTGCCCATCCGTAAGAACATTTCACGGCCCTTTCCCAGCCCTTCATCTTCTTATTCCGCTCTTCCATGGAGATGACCGGCTCAAAAGTCCTCTCAATCTCCCAGTTCTTTACAATCTCATTTTTATCCTTCCAATACCCCACAGCCAGTCCGGCCAGATACGCCGCGCCCATGGCTGTAGTCTCCACACACTGGGGCCTCTTTACCGGAACCTGTACCATATCTGCCTGTGTCTGCATAAGGAAATTGTTGGCGCTGGCACCGCCGTCCACCTTCAGGGAGGCCAGAGGAATGCCGGAATCCGCCTCCATTGCCCGCACCACATCATGTACCTGATAAGCCAGGGATTCCAGCGTGGCACGGATAATATGATATTTGTTCACTCCTCTTGTAAGACCCACAATGATTCCTCTTGCATACTGATCCCAGTAAGGCGCTCCCAGCCCTGTAAACGCAGGAACCACATAACAGCCGTGGGTATCCTTCACCTTCCTTGCCATGTACTCAGAGTCCTCTGCGCTGTCAATGATACGCAGCTCGTCGCGAAGCCACTGGATTGCCGCGCCTGCCACGAAGACAGAGCCCTCCAGGGCATAATTCACCTTTCCGTCCAATCCCCAGGCAATGGTGGTCACAAGCCCGTTTTTGGAAAATACAGGCTTCTCCCCTGTATTCATCAGCAGAAAACAACCTGTTCCATACGTATTCTTTGCCTCTCCTTCCAAAAAACAGGTCTGTCCAAACAGCGCGGACTGCTGGTCTCCCGCCGCTCCGGCTATGGGAATCTCCCCGCCGAAAAAGCTTGCATCCGCCATACCGTAGACACAACTGGAAGGCTTCACCTCAGGCAGCATGCACCTGGGAATATCCAGCTCCTTTAAAATCTCCTCATCCCACTCCAGTTTGTTGATATTATACAGAAGGGTTCTGGACGCATTGGAATAATCCGTCACATGGACCGCACCCTTTGTCATCTTCCAGATCAGCCAGGTCTCCACTGTTCCAAAGAGCAGCTCGCCTCTCTCGGCCCGCTCTCTGGCGCCATCCACATGGTCCAGAATCCATTTAACCTTGGTACCTGAAAAATAGGCGTCAATGATCAGGCCTGTCTTCTCCCTGAAAACCTCTGTAAGCCCCTTATCCTTCAGGGAATCACAGTATTCCGAGGTCCTTCTGCACTGCCACACAATGGCATGGTATACCGGCTCGCCTGTATTTTTATCCCAGACGATCGCTGTCTCCCTCTGGTTTGTGATGCCGATACCTGCAATATCCTTTGCCTCCACGCCCACCTTCTGCATGGCTTCCACAGCCACGCCGAGCTGCGTGGACCAGATCTCATTTGCATCGTGCTCCACCCAGCCGGGCTTTGGAAAATACTGTGTGAACTCTTTCTGGGCCACACTGATCATCTCACCCTTTTCGTTGAAAAGAATACACCGGTTGCTTGTCGTTCCTGCGTCCAGGGCCATCATGTACTTTGCCATATGTAAAAATCCTCCATGTTTTCTCTTGCCGGTACTTCCCCAAGAGCGTATCTGAACCTTGTACACTCCAGCACCGGCAGGTGGTATATTTGGGGTTTCACGAACAAAAGCTGTCCAGCCAGAAAGAATTTTTCTCTCTGGCCTGACAGCTCTTTGTCTCAATTCTCCTCGAGCATTTATTTTGCCTTGGGATATTCTGTACAGAGCAGACGGTACGGTGCCTCGTCCTCCTCTATCTCAGGAAATCTGCCGATAGGCTCATAAAAACGGTTGTCATTTTCATCGTCATTGCACATGGAAACTTCGCCTAACAGCACCGGTCCTGTGCCCGGCTCCAGCTCAAAATCATGATACATATACGGATAAACGGTGATGCTCTCACCCGGCTGCAGCTTCACCTGGGTACCTGCCGGCACGGTAAACTCCCTGCCGTCACAGTTGACTGTCACATCCGTGTCAGCGAACCGGCCGTCCTCTGTGGAGTTGTATACACGGATCAGAACGTTGCCGCCCCCTCTGTTGATAATATCCTCCATCTTGTTCCAGTGGAAATGCATGGGCGCCATCTGTTCCTCTTTTATGTACAGCAGTTTCTCCGCATAGGTCTTTGTATACTTATCCATTTTCAGGTTGCCGTTTCTTAAGGTACTGAGGGAGAATCCCACCTCATCAAACCTGCCCAGGCCGTAATCGGTAATGTCCCAGCCCAGCATATTATCACGAATCTCGTCGTACTCGCTGCCTTTTTCCTTCCAGTCTTCCGGTGTAAAATGGCAGAATGGCGGAAGTTTGAAACAGCACTTGTTGACCATCTCCTCCATCTCTTTCAGCGCTGCATTGATTTCTGAACGTTTCATAAATTCTTTATCCTTTCTGTCTCTTATCTGATTCCTATTTTAGCGCTTCCAATGGTATTTTTCAACAACAAAAAAGGATTTTTGCCTTCCCTTTATAATATATTTATCTCACTGCGGAAAGCAAACAGTTTCCAGGTCTTGATCTCCAGCGCGTCAGCCACTTTCAGCAGGGTTTCCACGGAAATCTGTGTGGGCATTTTCGGCGCCTCAATATTGCTGATATGTGTTCTGCTTATGCCCACCATCTGGGCAAGCTGTGCCTGCGTGATTCCTTTCAGTTTTCTGTAATAGGCTATATTGAGCCCCAGTTCCATTAATTGTGCATTAATATCTTCACTCATATCATTCACTCCTTTTCTACTATTTTGTAGAAAAGTGCAGTGCCTATCCATACCTTATTTATGACTATTTTCAGCATTTCAGCACAATTTGACAGTTTGCACACATTTGGCGGTGTTTTGCAGGTCAGACACGCCTTAAAGGACGCAGATTTTTCATCTTGATAAACAGCGGAACATATTCCAGGATCAGGGCAGAATTTTCCAGACCGTACCATCTGGCGGAGGAGCCGGCCACACGGCGGATGGCATATTTCAGCGAGACAGCCGCCCGCCCTGCCGGTGTAATATCGCTCTCCGGTATGAGCAGTTTCCGGATTAGGCAGAACTGGAAGCTCCCCACTTCCCCGGACCCGTAGATGGAGTATTTCGGCTCCTGGGAGGGAAGTTCATTGCTGTCAATCAGCTCCTCCACGATCTGCCGCAGATACACATTCACCCTCTGGTCCACCTTGAACCCCAGGCGGAGCTGAATCTTGAAAATATAATCCGTTTCGAAATTCTCCACCGTATACTCCCTGGTATACGGCTGGTCCGTGACCTGGATGTTGATAAACCAGTAGGCCCTGGCACGCTTTGGACGGTCCAGAACAGAATACAGAATATCCCGGTCCAGTTCCTCCACCTGTGTCTCCTTGGTAATATAGACAAGGTTATCCGTCTGGATGGGTATGCCGGTATCCGCCCTTAATCTGCCCAGCTGTCCCACAAAGTCACGGACTTTCAGATAGACTGCCTGGGAATTTTCTATGGCAGTCCCCCTGTACCACACCACCATAATCCCAAAAAGGACCGCAGCGATAAACAGCGCCACATAGCCTCCCCTTTTAAACTTGCTCAGACTGGAAAGGAAAAATGTCCCCTCCAGCCCTCCGAAAAATAACAGAAACAGCCGGGAACTCCTGTATTTTTTCCTGATCCTGTTCAGGTAAACAAACAAAAGCAGGGTCGTCATCAGCATAGTGAGCGTAATGGCCAGACCGTATGCCGCCTCCATATGGGCACTGGTCCTGAAATAAAGCACCAGCACAGAACAGGAGATCCACAGCACCAGATTGACCAGTGGGATAAAGATCTGCCCCTTGATCATGGATGGGTACACGATCTGCATATGAGGCATCAAATCCAGTCTGCTGGCCTCTGAGACCAGCGTAAAAGACCCTGTCACCAGTGCCTGTGACGCAATGACCGCGGCCATGGTTCCCAGTACAACACCCAGGGGCCGTATCTCCTCAGGCAGCATCTCAAAAAACGGGTTCATATCCGGAATGGCTCCCAGACTCTCGCTGCTTCTGTTTTTCAGCAGCCAGGCCCCCTGTCCCAGATAATTTAAGATCAGGCACATCTTAACAAAAGGCCAGCTTGCATATATATTCTGCCGCCCCACATGCCCCATATCCGAGTAAAGCGCTTCCGCCCCTGTAGTAGCCAGAAATACGCTTCCGAGAATCATAAGTCCCATCCGGTTATCCGGGCTTACCAGTATTTTCACAGCCCACAGAGGATTCAATGCCCGGAGGATTCCCGGGTCCCCCATAATATGAAAGCATCCGGCTGCTGCCAGAAAGAGAAACCACAGGGTCATAACCGGACCGAAGGCCCTTCCGATGGAGCTGGTACCTGCCTTCTGCATCAGAAAAAGGGCAGCGATGATCACAAGGGTTATGACCACGATTTTGTCCTGATCATTTCCCAGCACTTTGTAAACCCACGGAATGCTTCTGAGACCTTCAATGGCTGTGGTGACCGTCACCGCGGGAGTCAGGATTCCGTCCGCCAGAAGCGCAGCCCCTCCTATCATGGCGGGAAATACAAGCCATTTTCCGCATTTTTTCACCAGGCTGTACAGGGCAAAGATACCGCCCTCATTGTGATTGTCCGCCTGCATGGCTATCAGCACGTATTTGACGGTGGTAAGCAGGATAATGGTCCAGATGACCAGGGAAAGCGCTCCGTATATGACGACCTCCCCTGTCCCGGTGATCCCGCCGTTTCCCTCTATGATGGATTTCATCACATACATGGGGGAAGTCCCGATATCCCCGTAGACCACTCCCACAGAAATTAAAACCGCACCTGCACTGAAGGGTATCCCTGTCTCTCTCTGTGCATCCTTCATCTCAAACACCCTTTCCCTTTATTTCTTCTTTTTCTGCTTATGCTCTTCCCAGCACACCCAAAGAGGGCCTACAATATATACGGAAGAGTAACATCCGCTGATCATCCCCGCCAGAAGCGGCAGAGAAAATACCTGGATGGATTCAATATGGTAAAAAACAGAAAACAGATAAATGATAAACACGCAGGCCACAACGGTAAAGGCTGTATTGACAGACCGCCCCAGCGTCTCCGTGATGCTTCTGTCCACCAGCTTTGCCAGCGTCTCCCCTTTTTCCCTGTCCTTTTGGTTCTCCCGGATCCTGTCATAGAGAACAATGGTGTCATTGATAGAATACCCGATAATGGTCAGGGTCACGGCCACAAAGGCATCATTCACCGGAATCCTGCACACGCCGAACACAAACACCACGATGAGGATATCGTGCAGAAGTGCCGCCACAGCCGAGATCCCCGCCGCAAGCCCGGACATGGAGGAAAACCGTATCCTTATATATATGACGATAAACAGAGCGGAAAGTACAATGGCAATGACGGAATTTTTAAGCGCCTTTGCACCGATATAAGATCGG
>ERZ507245.280-NODE-280-length-16610-cov-9.78242_pt1 | contig 16610 bp, 16 predicted proteins | sample MGYA00512641_ERZ507245 | MGnify/ENA metagenome assembly ERZ507245
ATCAATCGCCAAGAGCGCGATTAATCACGCAATTCTGTTAGTCCTCAAAGATTACCCGGGTTCACTCGCCCTCTCCATCATATCCCACCTTGGTAGCGCTTTTCAAACCTTTCTTTAATGGTCGACAGGGTTTATTTTTTACCCGGATCAAAACCAGCAAGCAGTTTTTTTATCAAAATTCAAGGTTGTTTTGCCCCGAAATTCTTTATACAATATGTTGTGGCTATCTGGAAATTTAGGAATATTTAGTACTAGATTTCGGCGGCAAAAAACAAAAAGAGGGGCATTTTATGGTGATAATTACAGCAGGAATGATCGGCGTTGGTAAGACTACTTTGACGGGAAAAATTGCTGAATATTACGGGACACAGGCTTTTTATGAACCGGTTGGCGATAATCCAGTTTTACCGCTCTATTATTCAGACCCAAAAAGTTACGGATTTCTACTCCAAATTTACTTTTTGAACAAACGTTTTCAAATGATTAAGAAGGCGTTGGCTGATGACAATAACGTCTTGGATCGCTCAATTTACGAAGACGCCTTGTTTACTCGCGAAAATAACAAGGAAGGTAACATTACCGACACTGAATTCGAAGTCTACATGAACCTTCTTGATAACATGATGAACGAGTTGCAAGAGCTCCCTAAAAAAGCACCCGATTTAATGGTCTATGCAGAAACCGACTTTGACACCATCCTCTACCGGATCCGTAAGCGCGGTCGTGACTACGAACAATTCGACAATAATCCAGAATTAGAGTCTTACTACTACAAAATGTGGTCAGCTTATAAAGAATGGTATGAAGAATACGATGCAAGTCCTAAGATGAAGATTGATTTACAAAAATATGATTTATCAAACGACGACAACACCAAAATCATTCTTAGTCAAATCGACCGTAAGCTAAAAGAAATCCGGGTTGAGGAACCTGTTCATAAGGCAATTTAGTTTAAGTAACCATCTTAATGTATACCATTATTACGTAAAACATTTTATTCAGTTACTAACCAAATTTCCATCAAAAGCTAGAAAGGCATCTAAACTAATTTAGAGCGCTTTTCTAGCTTTTATTTTTACTTCCAAGCATGTGAAATAATTCCTATACCATTTCGCAATCACTTATTGTAAACGTTACCAAATGTGCTTATAATTTAATTGTACTAAAAATCAAAGGAGGAATCACCATGTCTAAACCACGCACCCGCTGGTACACTACCGTTAGCATAGTCGTTATGTTTCTGTTTTCCCTCACCGTCACTTCGGCCAAGGCCCAATCCAACCCCGCCGATCTAGACGGTCAATCTGCCACCACCATTACCAAACAACTCAAAAATCACCAATACGATGAGCAAGCGTTAATGCAGTATACATATCAAAAAATTAACCAGCAAAATCCCAGTCTCAACAACGTCATTTACCAAAATCCTTCCGACGCACTAAAACAACTGCAGTCCCTACAAAAAACTGATCGGCAACAGCCTTTTTACGGCGTCCCGCTTTTAATCAAGGGGTTGGGACAAGCATATCAAGGTTATCCCAACACCGATGGACTGCCTTTCTTAAAAAAGGAAACTTATCCCACCACCAAAGTATTCGTCAAAAAATTACAAAAAATGGGTTTCGTGATCCTTGGAGAAACTAACTATCCAGAAATGGGCTTAATTAACATCACCAATTCTAATTTAAACGGGGTCGCCCACAACCCATGGAATTTACTATTTAATACCGGCGGTTCTTCCGGTGGTGCAACGGCAAGCGTAGCCGCTAACGAAGTTCCGATTGCGACTGGAAACGATGCCGGTGGCTCTCTACGAATTCCAGCTTCCTGGTCGGGTGTAATTGGTTTGAAACCCACTCAAGGATTGATCGTTGGTGACTCAACCACTCCTTCAGTCGTTAACTTCGCGGACACTCGGGATATCACCGATACCCAAACCCTTTTAAAGGGACTCACGAATCCCAAACAAGCCCAAATGTTACAAAAAGTTCCTAAGAATTTGAAAGATTTAACAATTGCTTACTCACTAAAATCTCCGGTAGGAACTCCGGTTAGTCAAGACGCAATCAATACGGTACAACAATCGGTCAATTTCTTACGGCAACAAGGATTTAAAGTCGTCCAAAAAGATAGTCCGGTTGACGGAGTAAAAATGATGCAGACCTACTATTTAGGCGCACTTGAAGACGGAGCCAACGCCAGTGAAAAATTAGGCCGACCACTGACTAGCCAAGACGTTAAGGATAAGCTCGTCAGTCCCATGACTTACGCCCTTTACGAAGCAAGTCAGAAAGCTCCTAAGTCCACTACCAATACTTTCATGAAGGAATTAGCTCTCGTTCATCGCCAAATGACTGCGTTCCACAAGCAGTATCCAATTTACTTAACTCCAACAACGGCCACCACTGCGCCACTGAATAGCGATCCAGCTTACCTTCCTAAGTACGTTGATCAAATGATGAATATTAAGGATCTGCCTTTCCAGCAACAAATGCAGTTGATTTACGATTCCTGGCTCCATGGCTTAACTAAGACGCCGTTTACTCAATTAGCTAACCTTGCTGGGGAACCCGCACTCAGTTTGCCAACCTACGTGAGCCCGTCCGGTTTACCATTAGGTGTGCAGTTACAAGGCAGCCCAGGCAGTGATGCCACGTTGCTTGCAATTGGGAAGATTTTTGAAAAGGAACATCAATTTAAATTCTTAAACGCTAACTATCCAACTAGTGATGTGCCATCACAGCAAACCACCACCACTACTAAATCTTCCAATGCTAACTCACTGAAACAGTTGCCTCAAACCGATGAGATCTCAGTAGATTGGCCAATCTACGTGGGGCTGATTCTATTAGGGAGTGGAATTATGGTTGGCTACCGGATTTACCGTCCTCGTCGTTAAGTTGATTTTTAAAATTGAATGCGGAATTAATGTTCAAACCAATGCCTATGAATCAAGTGCTATCACCCATAGCGCTTGGTTTTTTATTTGCTATTTTTAGCTTTAATTTTGTCTAGCTCTTGTTTTGTCTTAGTCCGTGTTTCTTTGAATTGTTCGTCCCATATTTCCAATAATAGACTTTCGCCAACAATTATTATGATTAGAAATCCCCAAATATCTTTGATACCAGCTGAAGTTAGATATTGATAAAACATAAATAATGCAAAAGCTATTGGTAAGATAGCCCCTAAATACTTTCTTTTAATGTTTCTGCTTAAAATATACTGTGCAGCTACTATAAGCAACGGGATAATAACATCTAATGAATCTGAATTCATTTTTTTAATTCCTCTTCTCTTAACGCTAATATTTTTTCTGCAGCCTGTAATGATATTTCATCTTCAATAACTAAATTCATTATTTGTTCTTTGAAGCCTTTTTTATTCTCATTATCATCAAGTCTTTTTATCTTTTTTATTAACTGATCCGTTTTGGTTCGAATCGTTGGATACGAAACGTCGTAATAGCGCGCCATTTTCTTTAATGAACCGGAACTTAAAATAAAAACTTTGATAAAAGCCACTTCTTCGTCACTTAAATTGCTAATCCATTTTTCCATAAAGCACGCCCCCTTTCGCGGCCATTTTAATCCCCATTTTAAAAAAGTTCAAATTTAGTTTAATAAAATTTATTTTTAAGTAAATAAAGTTAAACATCACATTGATTTTGGTTAATTAATTGCACTTTCCCTGGCTGCTTTAGTCTACTTAGTAATTAATCAAGACTTAATTTCTTACCAAAAAATCCACTTCAAGCATGGTAAAAAGGCTACTTCCTAACTAATAAGATGCTGCAGGCTAGCATTTTACCGAAAAGGTTTTTATTTTTGGCATACTAAAAAGCAGCGGCGGAAAATCGCTTTTCCATCCCCTGCTTTAATAATTTACTTAATTATTTTTTACAATGACCACGTCTGGTGCAGCATTTTCCACTACGTAGCTAGCAGTAGAACCCAAGATTACTTGAGCAACCGTGCCCATCCCCGTAGCACCTAACACGATCAAATCAACGTCATATTCTTTAGGTAGCGTGTAACTTAACATTGATTTAGGACTCCCCTGTTTAAAGACCACTTCAATGTCTTCTGCAGGCAACCCCTGTTGTTGGGCATCTTGTTTCAATTTTTCGAGGGTGGTTTTCCATTGATCTAACGTATCTTGTAAATCAATTCCTGTTTCAATAACGCCAAAGCCTAATGAAACACTTGCGGTGTTAGCATGTTGCTTTTTCATCACACTTGCAATAATCAGTTTTGCATGGTTTGACTTAGCAATCTCCACCGCTCGATTAAATGCAGCCATTGATTCTGGAGAGCCATCGTAGCCGAATAAAATTTTCTTATAATCCATAATACACACCAACCTTTCAAAGTCTATTATACCAATTTAGCGCTTTCAGCATAGTTTTTTATTTGAGTTTTCCCGAATTATTTATTAAAGACTTTGCGTTATACTAAAACCACGAGGTGATCAAAATGCTTAAAATCAATCGACAAACTTTAAAAAGCCACTGGCCCGTGCGCCAAAATCAGAGCCATAAGGGCACTTATGGGCATTTATTATTAATTGCTGGGAACGCACAATACGGCGGGGCGGGAATTTTAGCCGCCTCCGCTGCCGTTTACGCTGGGGGCGGTTTAGTAACCCTAGCAACCGCTAAAAATAATTTTACCGCGGTCCGCGCAACTTTAGCAGAAATCATGTTGATCGATTTTACCGACTTTGATCAACTTAGCCAATCCTTAGCAAACGCAACTGGCGTCGTGATTGGTCCTGGTTTGGGCACTGATTCTACTAGTCTGGCCGTCCTTAATTTCACCCTGGCCCATATTGCCGAAGGAGTACCGTTAATAATTGACGGATCGGCAATCGATTTAGTAGCCCAACACGATTTACAAGTTTCCCACCACCCGACAATTTACACGCCTCACCAAATGGAATGGCAACGCCTATCGGGAATTAAAATTGCGGACCAGTCGGTGGGGCGAAATCAAGCCGTGGTAGATCAATTAAACGCCACCGTCGTTTTAAAGCATTACCACACCGAAATTTACGCACCCGCCGCGCCGGTTGCCCAAATAATGGCTGGCAACCCCGGGATGGCAACTGGGGGCTCGGGTGATTCCTTAACCGGTATTTTACTTGCCTTAATTGCTCAAGCTAACTCGGTAAATGAAGGGGTTCGCTTGGGAACTTTCTTGCATAGTTATACGGCGGACCTCATTTACGAACATGAAGCAGTCGTGCTACCCCATCGGTTAATTCGCCGGCTACCTGCCGTTTTAAAACAGCTAACCCAACCATAAGTTTTGCTAAATAAAATACCAGTGGTCAGGAATCTCTACGCGCCCTTTCCAACAATTTTCTCAATTAGTTGGTTTTGCGTTTCGTACCTAACCACTGGTATTTTATTATTCTGTTTTTAATTTTTCAATTTCTTCATCGCTTAGTTCCCGATAGGTTCCCGGTAGCAAGCCTTCTTCTAACTGTAGCGGTCCAAAACTAATTCGTTTTAGGCTAACAACCCGCTCGCCAAGACTGCCAAACATCCGTCGCACCTGGTGATACTTACCTTCCTTCAAGGTCACGTGAACGAGGGTTTGCTCATCCAGCGCGGAATAATTTAGGATGGTCAAGTCGGCCGGCTTTAATTGGGTACCGTCTTTCAAAACCATTCCGTCGGCAAACTGCTTAACTGCCGGATCGGTAATTTGGCCGGTCACCACGGCTTCGTACGTCTTTTGAACGTGCCGTTCGGGCGCTAACAGTTGGTGGGCTAAGGGGCCATTGTTGGTAATCAATAATAACCCTTCGGTATCCTTATCAAGGCGGCCTACTGGGAAGAGATCCTTCCGAAAATCAACTTTATTAAATAAATCCATCACCGTCTTTTGCTTGCGGTCTTCCGTGGCAGTCACCACACCAAGGGGTTTATTCATCATAAAGTAGAAGTACTGCTGATAAGTAATCACCTGTTCTCCCAAACGAACTTGGTCAACCACGGGGTCAACCTTCACCCGTCCAGATTTAGCCACCACGTCATTAACAAAAACGGCCTTTTCCTTAATTAATTTCCGAATCTGACTTCGAGTACCTACATTCATATCGTGCAAAAACTTATCAACTCGCACAGGATCCCCCCTACTTAATTTTAAGCATTCTTCGTAAGCCCGCAGCACGTCCGCCGATAATTTCATCAGCTAAGCGACTTTTAAGGACACAAACTACGTAAAAGAGCCCGCCTAACGTAGCCGCCACTAAAATCACGATCAGTGCTTGAACCTTATTAGCCGGATTCATCACTAGATACAACCCGTTGGTCACTACAAACGCAATGAAAAAGGTCCCAAAAGAATAAGTAATAATTTTCCCGATAAAGCCATTGATCTTATCATAATCTAACCCGTATTCACGGTTAATATGGCGTAAGATTAACCAGTTAACTACGGCAAATCCAATTGCGGTTGAAATTAGCGAACCCACTGCCGAGAAAATGGCTACCATCGGAAATTGGAAAATAAATTTAACGATCATTCCCACCACAAAATACTTCACAGCTAGGACGTTTTCGCCAATTCCTTGCATCACGGCAGAAATTACCGTAAACAATCCCAAGACGATTGCCACGTAGGAGTTGAACTGCAAAATTGCGGTACCCACGTCGCTGAGATGGTAAAACAAAGTGTAGGCCGGTTGGGCAACTGCTGCCATCCCTAAGGCGGACGGAATCATCAAAAAGGCAAATAGTAAAATTGAGTCCGCCACTTGTCGGCTAATTTCCGCCCGGTCCCCCCGGGTCTTGGCTTCCGATAAAATCGGCACTGACGTAACCGCTAGTGCAGATGCCAACGAAATTACAATCATTACTAATTTGTTAGCGTTAAAGGCGAAAATCGCAAACATGTTATTTAAAACGGTGGCCGAATAATCACTGACCGACCGCATAATCCGAAAGAAAGTGTATTGGTCAATCAACTGAAAAATTGTGATTGCTGAACCAATAATAATAAACGGAACTGCTTGCGCGATAATTTCTTTGTACAAACTAGTAGTCGATATTGCCAGGCCGTTCACACTATGTTGGGATAAATACCTTAGCCGCCTGCGATACTTAACAAAGTACCCAATCAACACCAGTAAACCGCCCAAGGCACCAATAAAGGCGGCAAACGTGGATTGGGCCACTCCATAAACCCAGTCACCATGGTTTTTGTACATAATTAAGTACGCAGTTACCAACATATAGGCCACCCGCGCTAGTTGCTCAATAAATTGAGAAACCGCCGATGGCCCCATTTCTTGATATCCTTGGAAAAATCCCCGGGTCAAACTCATCGTGGGAATTACCAAAACGGCCCAAGCTAAGGCGTGGAGCACGGTAGTTACGTTTGGATCCCCGTCGTTTAAAAAGGGTGCTCCAAAGAACAAAATTGCCGCACAAACAACCCCCGTTCCTACCGATAGTAGTAACCCCCGCTTATACAAACGCTGACCTAACGCAAACTCGTTAATGGCGTTATAGTGGGCGACCTGTTTGGAAATTGCGGATGGGATTCCGGCAATTGCCGCGATCAAAAAGAAGCTATAGATATTATAGCCCTTGGTATACAGGGCGTTTGCTTGATCACTATAAACTCCAAACCAAATTACCCACGGGATAATATAAATCGCACCTAAAATTCGCGAAAAAATACTGCCCGCTGTCATCCAAGCCGACCCTTCCAGCATCTTAGCTTTGGAAGAAGAATTACCACTATTCTCCCTTAACGGTTGCGAGCCTAAGTATTGTGATTCCGCGGTATCAAATTCAGATGGTTTATCCATTTTAAAACCTACTTTCACTAGTCAATCTACATTATTTTAATACACTTAGCGACCCCCGACAATTAAATTTCAAAGACAATTACCTTTTGAATAGGAATACAAATCGATCATAGATTTGAAAACTAGTTTTTCTTTAATCGCCAGACTTTTTTAAAAAGACTTTTCAACTAAAAAGGGGTTAGAATCCACCCTGAATTCTAACCCCTAATTTAGTTTTTAACTACGTCGCGTATATAGCTTCGTTTCACACTAAACTTTATTTTGCAACGATGTTAACGATCTTATTCGGGATGACGATCACCTTTTTGATGTCTTTTTCCGCAGTCCATTGTTGGATGCGTTCATCCGCTAAAGCAATTTTTTCTAATTCAGCTTGGTCAAGGTCCTTTTCAACCTCTACCTTACTCCGTACTTTTCCGTTAACTTGTAGAATCACTTGCACGGTGTCTTGTACTAACTTATTTTCATCGTAAGTTGGCCATGCTTCGTAAGTGATCGTTTCGTCATGACCCATGATTTGCCAAATTTCTTCGGCAACGTGTGGAACGATTGGCGAAAGCAACTTCACAAGGCCTTCCATGTATACCATTGGTAATGCGTCCGCCTTGTACGCTTCGTTAACAAAGACCATCATTTGCGAAATGGCAGTATTAAAGCGCATGTTTTCGTAGTCTTCCGTAACCTTCTTAACCGTTTGGTTGTAAATCAAGTCTAACTTGTGGTCGTTAATCATCGTGATCCGGTCTCGCAAATGATTATTATCGTCAATCATTAGCCGCCAAACCCGCTCGATCCACTTCCGACTACCATTCAAGCCTTCTTCACTCCAAGCCACGGATTCGGTCAACGGACCCATGAACATTTCGTAGAGCCGGAGAGTATCTGCACCAAACCGTTCTACGATGTCGTCCGGGTTAACTACGTTGCCTTTGGACTTAGACATTTTTTCGTGGTTGCTTCCCAAGATCATCCCTTGGTTAACTAGTTTTTGGAACGGTTCCTTAGTTGGCACTACTCCAAGATCATAAAGAACCTTGTGCCAGAACCGCGCGTATAGCAAGTGAAGCACCGCGTGTTCTGCACCACCAACGTACAAGTCTACCGGTAACCATTCCTTGAGCAGATCTTCGTCGGCAATCTTGTTTTGATTCTTAGGATCCACGTAGCGTAAGAAGTACCAGGAACTTCCTGCCCATTGTGGCATGGTGTTGGTTTCCCGCCGGCCTTTCCGTCCATTTTCGTCAACCACGTTCAACCAATCCTCTAAGTTAGCGAGTGGACTTTCACCCGTACCAGAAGGTTTGATATTGTCCGTAGCAGGTAACCGTAACGGAAGTTCATCTTCAGGAACTAGCGTAGTTTCGCCGTCTTCCCAATGAATTACCGGGATTGGTTCGCCCCAGTAGCGTTGACGAGAGAAGACCCAGTCGCGCAACCGGTAGTTAACCTTTTTATGACCAGCTCCGTGTTCTTCTAACCAATCCAACATTTTATCGATAGCTTCTTGCTTGTTTAAACCATCTAAGAAACCAGAATTAATGTGTGGGCCATCGCCGGTATAAGCTTCTTCATCAAGGTTACCGCCGCCGATAACTGGCACAATGTCAATCTTGAACTTTCTAGCGAATTCGTAATCACGAGGATCGTGAGCTGGAACCGCCATCACCGCTCCGGTACCGTACGAAGCCAATACGTAATCCGCAATCCAAATTGGAATTTTCTTGCCGTTAACGGGGTTAACTGCGTAACTACCAGTGAAGACTCCGGTCTTGTCCTTATTCAAATCGGTCCGTTCCAAGTCTGACTTAGTCGCGACCGCTTGCTTGTATTCTTCAACCGCTGCCTTGCTTTCAAGGGTGGTCAATTGGTCAACTAGCGGATGTTCTGGCGAAATAACTAAGTACGTTGCCCCATACAAAGTGTCGGCACGGGTGGTAAAAATTTCGATCTTTTGGTCACTGTCTTCCACATCAAAGAAAACGCTGGCCCCAATCGAACGACCAATCCAATTCTTTTGCATTTCCTTAATGCTGTCAGGCCAATCTACTAAATCTAAGTCATCGATCAACCGGTCTGCGTAAGCAGTGATTTTTAAGATCCATTGTTTCATTGGCTTCCGGTAAACTGGGAAACCACCGCGTTCAGTCTTTCCGTTCACCACTTCTTCGTTAGCCACAACCGTACCACCCATTAAGTCGGGCGCCCAGTTAACCAACGTTTCTTTTTCGTAAGCCAATCCCTTTTTGTAGAGTTGTTCAAAAATCCATTGGGTCCACTTGTAATATTCGGGATCGGTCGTGTTAACTTCCCGTGACCAATCGTATGAAAAACCTAGGGACTGGATTTGACGTTTAAAGTTCTTAATATTGTGCGCAGTAAAGTCCTTCGGGTTGTTCCCCGTCTTCATTGCGTATTGTTCGGCAGGTAATCCAAAGGCATCCCACCCCATTGGATGTAATACCTTGTATCCTTGCATCCGCTTCATCCGGGACATAATATCTGTCGCAGTATAGCCTTCAGGATGGCCCACGTGCAGTCCTTGCCCAGATGGGTATGGGAACATATCTAAAGCATAGTACTTCGGCTTTTGTTCACTTTCAACCGTTTTAAAAGTCTCGTGTTTTTGCCAATAGCGTTGCCACTTAGGTTCAATTTCTTTATGATTGTAAGCCATATTTTCCTCCATTAATTATTTACTGGTTGCTTCCGGATTAATTTAACCGTGCTTGGTAGCCATTGCTAGATGAATTGGCGAATTTTTTAAAATAAAAAAGCCTAAAGACTCTCAAAAAGAATCTTTAGGACGAAAATTTCCGCGGTACCACCTAGTTTTGCTAACGCACACTCAAATCCATAACGCGGAACACGCCATCCCCTACTTAAAGTTCAAGGACAGATTTACAAAGACGAGTTCACTAAAGTTACTCCGGATTCGCACCAACCATCCGTTCTCTGACAGTAAACTTTTAGCTACTACTTCTTTAACCAGTAATATTTAGATAGCATTATCATAACAGTAACCACCAACGATTACAACTAGATATGGTAAAATTAATCTTAATTGTTAAAGGAGAATGAAATGCGATTTAAAAAGTTTGGTTGGTTAATTTTAAACTGGTTACCCCTGCTAGGACTGCTGACCTTAGTTATCTCGGTCAGTAACCGTTGGAATTGGGTACATACATACGACCATTATCTACAAAAAATCATTCACGGCTGGCAAAGTCCGGGGCTAACCCCGCTGGTCAAAATTTATACCCAATTGGGGAACGCAAAGCCCTTCATTTTTATCAGCATCGTGATCTTAGGAATGCTGCTATGGCGGGGATATGACCGCTTAGCCGCCTTCTTCCTTGCAAACGTGGTGCTCGGCAACGCGATCAACCACCTGATTAAGCTTTGGATTCAGCGTCCCCGCCCACATTTTCGTTTAATCACGATTGGGGGGTACAGTTTTCCCAGCGGGCATTCAGTGGCGGCAATGCTGCTATTTGGCAGTTTAATTTTCATCACTACCCAAACGGTCCGCTCCCCTAAATGGCGGATTAGCTGGATCTTAACCTGCATAATCCTGATGCTCCTTCTGGGATTATCACGCGTCTACCTAAACGTCCACTATCCCAGCGACGTTACGGCTGGACTACTACTGGGTTTGGTAATCTTGCAAACCACCCACTGGATATTTTATCGAAAGAAGGAATCCCAACATGCTTGATAACGCAATGCAGTACAGCCACCGGTTGTTGGCAGAGGTCGTACAACCTGGTGACCACGTTGTTGACGCAACCATGGGCAACGGTCACGACACCCTTTTCTTGGCCAATTTAGTACAATCACAAGGACGAGTGTTCAGTTTTGACATCCAAGCAGCGGCCTTATCCGCGACGGAAGCACGGTTAGAAAAGCAGTTGCCTGATCACCAACACGTGCAACTAATCCAAGATAGTCACGACCAATTAGCACAATACGTGGATACCCCGATTTCCGGTGCCGTTTTTAACCTCGGCTACCTGCCTGGTGGTAACAAGCAAATCATCACCCATTCGGCGTCTACCATTGCGGCAGTACAACAATGCCTGCAACTATTAAAAGTTGGTGGTCGGGTCGTTCTAGTTTGTTATTACGGCCATCCCGGAGGTGCCGCTGAATTAGCTAAATTGCTTGAGTTTACTGCAAATTTAGATCAACACCAATTTACCTGTTTACGCTACGAATTCATTAACCAAGTCCATCAACCGCCAATCCTATTGGCAATTGAACGTCGAAAATAATTCTTTATATAAAAATGGGAAAGCATCCCTTCTGCAACTTTAATATCGTTGCTAGAAGTGGAGGACTTTCCCATTTTTGTTATTTATTTTTTTGAGTACGCGGCCGACTAAACGCATTAATTACGATTGCAACAATAATCAAAATGAAACCGCAAATGTAGATATTGTGTAACGCGCTGTATAAAATGTCGCGCAACGTCGGTAATAAATCAGCCGGTAGCTGTTTAGCAGTTTGTGGATTAATTACCTGATTCATCATCGTCATGTTAATCCGAGGATGGTGGGCAATGCCCATGTTGATCGTGCCGTTCATAATGATGCCAAATACGGACATCATGATGGTCTGACCCAACGTTTTTGCCAAGGTATTAAACGAGGTCGCCACCCCGATTCGATCCTTCGAAACTAGTTGCTGGGAGATTACCAAAGTCGATGTAATCGTAATCCCAAACCCAACTCCTAAAATGGCTGCGATAAAGAAGAAGGCGACGAACGGTGTCGAAGCAGGAATTACTGCTAATAAGAAGCTTCCGATTGCTAAGATAGTTAAGCTGATTCGCAAAATTTGGTTATCCTTTAGTTTAACTAGCATCTTGCCAGCTAAAAAGGAACCAAAGATCCATAACACGGAGCTAGGCGTTACCGCAAATCCAGCTAACGAAGCGGGTAATCCCAAAATCCCCTGCGTCCAAGTTGGTAAATAGACTTCGAACCCAATCAACAATCCCGATACTAGCATGGTCGCAACGTTTTGAATAACAAACGTCCGGTCGTTGAACAAGTCGAGGAAAATAATCGGATCTTCCGCACGTCGTTCCTGCCGAATAAAGAGCGCGCCGGCCACCACAAAGATGATAAATGACAATCCCAAAATTAATTTAGAAGCGGTGCTTTCTCCTAACAACTGGAAGCCGTACATTAAGCCCAATAGTGACAACATTAGCCATACGCTGCCCCAATAGTCGATCTTTTTGCGGTGAACGCTAACTTCTTCTTTCAGGTAAAGCTGGATTAGGATAATTGTAATAATCCCAATTGGCACGTTAATAAAGAAAATCCAGTGCCAACTAAGGTTATCAACGATAAAGCCCCCTAATAGCGGAGCAATGATTGAGGCAATTCCCCAAGCAGAACCGTTAAGTCCCATTACCTTCGCGCGCTTTTCCAAAGAATAAATATCCGCGATAATCGTGTTGGAAACTGGCATAATTGAACCGGCCCCAATTCCCTGTAAAGCTCGCCAAATAATTAGCGTAGTCATCGAGTGGGCTAACCCACTTAACATTGAACCGATTAAAAAAATGATAATCCCAATTATAAAAACGCGTTTGCGTCCAAAAATATCAGATAATTTCCCGTAGATGGGGGTAAAAATTGCGTTCGTCAATAAGAAGATTGAAATTACCCAATTCATCAAATTAACTCCGTGCAAGTCCCCCACAATGGTTGGCATCGCGGTTGAAACGATCGTTCCTTCAATTGCCGACATAAAGGTGGCAACGAAAATCGCAACCGTGACCAACGCAACGTTTGTTTGCTTTTTCTTCATCATAACCTCACGTTTAAAATGTTCATTTTTATTTATAGTAATAATATAAAACAAGGCTGGGAAAAATTCCCAGCCTCTCCACAAATTTTTGTGCACCCTTTTAAACGATTACTTTAAAGAAACGCCATTTTAAAGTCCGTGATGCACCGGGTTTTTTCCCGTTTAAATTATTGATTTATTTTTGGAAAAATGCTTTTAACTCAGCAACCTTATCAGTCTTTTCCCATGGAAGATCCACGTCGGTCCGCCCAAAATGACCGTAAGCAGCCGTTTGCTTATAAATTGGCCGTTTTAAGTCAAGCATTTCAATAATGCCGGCTGGACGAAGGTCGAAGATTTGCCGTACTGCCTTAGTAAGGGCTTCTTCAGAAACTTTACCAGTTCCAAACGTGTCCACCATTACTGAAACAGGTTCAGCAACCCCGATGGCGTAAGCAATTTGAACTTCCGCCTTCTTAGCTAAGCCAGCTGCCACAATATTTTTAGCAATGTAACGAGCAGCGTAACTTGCAGAACGGTCTACCTTGGTGGCGTCCTTTCCAGAGAAAGCGCCCCCGCCATGGTGAGCTGCCCCACCATAGGTATCAACGATGATTTTACGACCGGTTAATCCGGCGTCTCCTTGGGGACCACCAATTACGAAGCGGCCGGTAGGGTTAATGTAGAAGTTAGTCTTTTCATCGAGTAGTTCAGCTGGAATAACTTCCTTAATAACTTTTTCGATAACGTCTTTGCGAATTTGCTCTAAAGTTACGTCAGGATCGTGTTGGGTACTTAACACGACTGTGTCAACCCGCACTGGTTGGTCATTGTCGTCGTATTCAACGGTAACTTCGGCCTTGGCATCGGGACGAAGATAACTAATGACCTGTTCTTTACGTAACTTAGCAATCCGTTGCATCAAATGATGGCTAAGCATGATTGGCAACGGCATTAATTCCTTAGTTTCGTCAGTAGCGTAACCAAACATGAGTCCTTGGTCACCGGCACCAATCCGGTTAAGCCGGTCTTCGTGTCCTTCGCGTGTTTCAAGCGAATCGTCCACCCCTTGGGCAATATCTGGCGATTGTTCATCAATGGCAACGATTACCGCACAGTTTTCGCCGTCAAAGCCATATTCGCCACCAACGTAGCCAATGTCCTTAATCGTTTTCCGAACGACCTTTTGGATATCAATGTAAGCAGTCGTGGAGATTTCACCAACCACCACTACCAAACCCGTGGTTACGGTCGTTTCACAAGCAACCCGAGCATCTGGATCATTTTTCAATAGTTCGTCTAAAATTGCATCACTAATTTGATCCGCAATTTTATCTGGATGACCTTCAGAAACGGATTCTGAAGTAAATAAATGTCTTTCTGACATGTTAATTCCCCCTAAATTAATTTCGGTTACAAGGATCTTTTGGATATCGAATCCTATCGGGAACACTAGTAACTTATTAAGTTTAGCATAATCATTCTTTCTTTTAAAGTTAGGTTGACGCTTCATCTAGTTTTGGATACGATTGAACACAGAGAAGATAAGGAGTTTTTCATGAATAAGATAAAAATACCTAAAATTAATTATCACGTTGACCGGAAAAGCTATTTACCAGCGATTTTGGCGGTTATCCTAACCAGCACCATTTGGTATTTTAGCGGTCATTTTAGTTCGGAGCCTTTCAAACATAATTTAACGGTCCAAATCATCTTTTTCTTAGCAAGCTTTATGGCTAATTTCATTACTTTTGACCAATTAACGAATAAAACCAATTTACGACTAATTGCTCCACTGGCCGTAATTCCAGTTGCGTTCTTTATCATTTTATTAGTCAGTAAGGAGCGTTACGTTTCTCTTCTAGGGTTGCTAACTTTGGTACCGTTTGTCTCCGTTTTTTTACCTTTTCAAGGCAAAAACGGCGTAGGACTAATTAGTTTTGCGTTTAGCATTAGCGTTTTAAGTCCGATTGCCTTTTTCTATATTCGTAACGCATTTGTTAGCAGCATGTTTTTGAAAACTTGCTTATTATTGTGCTTAGTTTTTTTGATGATTCTATTCTCTGTTTTCGTGGCACATCCCGAACAGTTTATCTATCTTGAAATTGGGCTGCTGGCGGTCATCACCATTTTCGGCTTTGTACTATTTAAACAATGGAGCGCGGTACTTTATCCAATGATTGGCATATTGGGTTGGTATCTTCCCCGGGTTAAGCTTCCCCGCAATTTTATTTTGCTAGTTTTAATCATTTTAATCTGTGTCACCTTTTTATTTACGGCCGGTCATTAATTAATTAGCCATTAGTAATCAGTATTCTGGTTGCTAATGGTTTTTTATTGTTTAAGATAACTTGTTTATGTGAAAGGCTCACCTTCCTATATAAAGTATTGCAACGTGCAATTGATAGATATAGTAAAGCAACTGGGATTAATCGCCGTGTTTTCGATTATTAATCCTAGTTCTTTCATATCTCACTTGGAACTTTTCTACAATACAAAAAAGCCATCCGTTTAATAAACGAATGGCTTTTGCTTAAGTCTCTTTCAAAGACGGTCCTAACGAGACTCGAACTCGTGATCTCCTGCGTGACAGGCAGGCGTCCTAACCAACTAGACCATAGGACCAATTAATTGCGGGAGCAGGATTTGAACCTACGACCTTCGGGTTATGAGCCCGACGAGCTACCAGACTGCTCCATCCCGCGATAATATTAATATAAATATGACAAAAAATGACCCGTACGGGATTCGAACCCATGTTACTGCCGTGAAAGGGCAGTGTCTTAACCACTTGACCAACGGGTCATACTTATAATAAGAACTAACGGAGAAGGAGGGATTCGAACCCTCGCGCCGCTTGCGCGACCTACACCCTTAGCAGGGGCGCCTCTTCAGCCACTTGAGTACTTCTCCAAATGGGCCTAAATGGACTCGAACCATCGACCTCACGCTTATCAGGCGTGCGCTCTAACCAGCTGAGCTATAGGCCC
>ERZ507245.322-NODE-322-length-15107-cov-4.77518_pt1 | contig 15107 bp, 26 predicted proteins | sample MGYA00512641_ERZ507245 | MGnify/ENA metagenome assembly ERZ507245
TAAGTACGAGAATATGTTGTACGTGATGACGTTGTCCGGGAAGGAGATTAAGGATTTTCTGGAGATGTCTTATTATATGTGGACGAACCGGATGAAGTCACCGGAAGATCATCTGCTCTGGTTCAAGGAGAAACCTCGGGAAGGTGCGGAAGACAGGGCTTCTTTCCGGAACTTCAGTTTTAATTTCGACTCGGCTTCCGGCATTATTTATACGGTGGACGTGACTAAACCGCAGGGAGAAAAGATTACGATTACGAGTATGGCCGACGGTTCTCCTTTCCGTATGGATAAGATATATAAAGTGGCCTTAAATTCTTATCGTGGTAATGGCGGTGGAGAACTGTTGACGAAAGGATCGGGTATTCCGCAGGAGAAATTGAAAGACCGTATTATTTTCTCTACGGATAAAGACCTTCGTTTCTATTTGATGAATTATATCGAAAAGAAAGGTACGATGGACCCCAAAGCCCTGAATCAGTGGAAGTTTGTTCCGGAGAAATGGACAGTGCCGGCTGCCAGACGTGATTATGAATATCTATTCCGGTCTGTTCAATAAGTAGTCAAAAGTGTTCATTATGTCCGATAATACTCCTGAATGGCTTGTGTATCTGATTAAATGCTGGTATATTTGTCGCAAAAAAGAGAGAGTATGGATATTCAGAGTGTTCCTAAAATAGGTATTTCTTCGGTAGTTCATTCCAAACATATAGATGCCGACCATATTGATGTTATGGATAATGATATAGCACTTTTCGATACGGAGAGCGTTATATCATTGTATAATGGACCTACCAAACTGGAAGTGCTGACTGTAGGGCTTTGCCTGGAAGGTACTGGTGCATTTAATATTAGTTTGCGTGAATTTGAGTTGTCTCCCGGATTGATGGTGATAGCGTTGCCCAGCCAGATTATTGAACAGCGGTGCTTTAGTCCCGATTTTAAGGGAATATTTTTTGCTGTGTCAAAGAATATGTTGGAGGTGTTGCCTAAAATAGGGAATGTGCTTTCCTTATTTCTCTATCTGAAAGACTATCCGTGTCTCGCCCTTCACTCGCACGAGCAGGAGGTTGTGAAGGAATATCATATGTTTATCAGGAAGAGATTGAGAAATAAGGAGGGGGTGTACCGCAAAGAGGTTGTGATGGGATTGATGCAGGGGTTCTTTTTCGAACTGTATAATATTCTTAATAACCATGTACCTGCCAATACTGTCACAGTGAAGAATAAAAGTCGGAAAGAATATATTTTTGAACGTTTCTATGAGTTTTTAGTAGAGTCCTACCAGTCTGAACGCAGTGTGAAATTCTATGCCGATCAGTTATGTCTGACACCGAAGCATCTTTCGGGAGTAGTGAAAGAGGTCAGTGGGAAAACAGTGGGAGAGTGGATTGACGAATTGGTGATTCTGGAGGCGAAAGCACTTCTGAATTCTTCAAGTATGAATATACAAGAGATTGCCGACCGGCTGAATTTTGCAAACCAGTCTTTCTTTGGAAAATACTTCAAACATTACACCGGTATGTCTCCTAAGGAATACCGGAAAAGCCGCTAAATTTATAAAACACCGGAACGTACACGGCTTAATGTCTCCGGTGTCATTAGAAGATAGGAGGCGATGTACGCCAAAGGTGCACGTTTGATGATTTCCGGATGTGTTTCGAGCAGGAGGTTATAGCGTTCGCGGGCGGATTCAAAACGCCAGGAGTCTGCTTTAATCTGCGATACGATTAGGGAGTATTCCAGTATCTTCTGGTAGAACATATTGATCTCCCAATTTTCTCTTGCCAACTTTTGTATCATATCACGGGGGAATAGGTAAATGATGGAAGGTTCCAGAGTTTCCACTATCAGCCGCGTAGGTTCTTGTTTCAAGAAACTTTCGATACACATCACGATGCAGCCTTCGTATGAGAAATGTTCGGTTATGTCTTTTCCATTTTTGTAATAATACTGCCTAAGCATACCTTTGCCAACAAAAACGAGTTCGTGAGCTACTTCTCCTTCATTCAGCGCTATTGCTCCTTTGGGAAATTCTTCACGGATCAATATGTTTTCTATCTGCCGTCTTCCTTCTATGCTCATTTCCGGAAAGCGGGAATTAACAACAGCATTTACGGTATCTCTTAATAGTGTATCCATGTCTTTTTGTCTTGGTGTGTGCAAAAATACTAAAAACGGTTGACATAAATCATGTGTGGTACAAAAAAGATGTATATTTGTCCGCAAAATCAAAATGTAGTTGATAATGAATAAGATAATAAAGTTGGCAGTGTTGCTGTTCTGTTTTAGTGGTTGTGTAAGGGATAATGATGCTATTTATTATCCGGTTGGCAACGTGGATGTGGAAAGAGGCGGTCCGGCTTTGGAGGCTGGAAAGGGTGATTTGATAGCCCGTAGTTATAATACCGAAGATTATGTACTGGACACGCTCGCGCAATATCCGGGTGATCCGACGCTCGGTAAATTGACATTTATGGTTAGTCTGAGAAACCGGTTGACTGATCAGGAGGTGAGTGGTTTTAATGGTGTCGGTCAATCCAAACTAACGATGAGTCTTGGATATAAAGACGGCAACTATCCGGCAGAAAGCCAGGTCCCTGTTTATACTTCGCCCGACGTGACTGCCAGTTATGCCATCAAACTCCGTTTAAAAGGAGAATTGACCTTAACAGGAGATGAATGGATGATTGATTATATTTATGCTCAATTAGCCGGCTTATTCCAGCCTTATCCTCCTACGTCTTTCCCGGAAGTGTTTATGTGTAAAGGGGGTGAACAATCGTATGCTACGTTCGATTCTTTCCGCAGAACTTGGACGTTCGATATAACTTATGACCGTTCCAACCTTTCTTTCAGCCAACTGTATTTCAATCTGTTTGTGAATCTGGCAGGTCAGAAAAGGGAGGACAGAGTCCGGTTGAGGATTGATAAGGAATCTTACTTCGAGATCTATAAAGAAAAAGAGAGTCCATTAATGGGATAGCGCGATAATTATGCGAGATGAAAATTTACGCAAAATTTGCACCATTTTTTTTAATAATACCCATTTATAACGCCTAAAACGATACTTTGATATAGATATAAGGCAATAAAAAAGCCTCTTACTTGTTTGTAAGAGGCTGATAATCAAGTGGTAGTGGGTACGAGAATCGAACTCGTATTACATGCGTGAGAGGCGTTTTTTTACGTCTTTCAATTTGCTTATTATCAGTTGATTACGATTTTTATAAAATTAATTTGCACCAAATTTGCATTAAAAAAACGGTACTCATGCCCTTTCTTATAAATATCACCTCTTATATTCCATCTTTATCAAAGAACGTTTTCAATACAAAGTTAATCAATCAATCAAGAATAGCAAACTTTATTGTTTTATTTTAAAATGGTCTATTCTTGCTTGTTTATTTAATCCGTAGATAACTAAAAGAGGCTATATCAAAAAAATGATATAGCCTCTTAGTATAAGTTAGACCTCTTTTTAAAATAATCCAATTTATTAAAATTACCATTTCAATAAATTATCCTTCGATAATGTTGTGAATTACCATATTTCAATTTGTTTAATTTGTTAATTTCGGTTTGATAAAAGCTGTGTAACCTTGCTTCGGCAAAAATAAGCCATTATATTTATATTTGCAAGAATTATCTCCTATTTTTCTAAATTCGAAAGCATTCGGAACACCATTTTCTGCAAAGAATAGCTCCAAGTCACTAGGCAAGTGAAATATAACATCTAAATTACGCGTCATATATTTCGCTCGAAAACCCAAAATAGGATCATGATAAATATTATATCTTTTTTCCATAACCTTTTCTATTTTATATATTTGAGAATCTTTCAATTTTAATGTCAATGTATGTTTCTTGGACTTTTTTGTATCAATGTTGTTAACGTCACATTTTACAGAAATACCATTAACCTTAATTGAATTATTTTCCATATGGATATAACAATCATTGGCTTGTTCTGGTTTAATATCTATACTAGAATTTTGGTTAAAAATAAATTCTTCATTATTATCAGCTATAATTTCAATGGATGTCGTTTCTATTACATCTATAAGACCTGCATCTTTATCATACCATTTTATATCATGAGATATATCATAATTTCTATAATAACTTACATCGTTATTTGGTATTTGTGATTTTAATATTGGAAGTAAATCAGAATGAATATCATTGAAACGTTGTTTGAGTAATGCTTTTGTAACGTTAATCCATATATTTCCAATATTAGATCTATATTTTAGTAATTTGGAATCATGTACAATATCTATCAGTTCCGTTCTGTATGTTTCTAAAATTTCATTGTTGCTGGTTAAAATGGTTATAATACCGCCTGCAAATGCTAATTCTGCAAATTTCGGTAGTATTAATCCAAATATAATATAACCTGTACATTTAGGGTTAACCTCTAAGATAATATTTTCTCTAATAAGAAAACCAATTAAAATGAAAATTATCGATGCTGTTAAAACTATGCAAAGATGCTTTGTCAAAAATCTATTCATGTCATGTGTTCAACTATATTAATAAACTTCGCAAAGATAAATCTTTTTTGTTAAATCATACTGCATTGTTAATATTTATTTTTTGTTAGTCCGTGTAGATGTATTTCTATCTTTTTAAATAATTAATCACATTCCAAATCTGCCATCCGATTAACATAGTCACCAAAAGCGATAGAATCCCTACTATCACCCCGATATAGTCTATACCTAACTCCGGAGCGGATGGTAACGAAATGCAAATAGCGACAACGCTACATATAATCGCAGCGATCGACAAACAGTTACTCCAATATGACTTAATCCAATTTCTCATAACTCTACGAATTAAAATGCTTAATTTCCGACGCTGTAAAGTCACCCTCATGCGAAGCGCCTCCACCTGTATAACAACTATACTTTCCGTCCTGTGTAATCTCTTTGATTCGCATTTGCTTATTCGTCTTTATCTCTACGACCAATTCGCCTATACTAAATTCGGTCGGTTGATTATTGGCGGACGATACGCTTTTCTTTGGATCGGTCGAGGAAAGATACTTTTCTTTGATTTCTCTAATGTCGTTCGTCATTCCCCAGATTTTGAAGAATAGAATGATTTGAAGTACGGCGAATAATACCGCGATAAGTCCGAAAAATGTTCCCATGATATTTTGTTTTAAGTTGTAAATAATATATTACCTCTATTTTAAGCTACCTATTAGATTCTTATTGGTATAAGATAAAACACTGTTATGACACGACAAATAAAGATAGTATCAAATATAAAATTAGTGCAAGAAAGAAAAGACCAAAGCAAATATATGAACCTTTTTCGCAGATTAGGAACAATCTTTTCCCATCGGGCATTGTGGGTCTCATCTTCCGATGATACTTTACAGATTCTCCTAGCTCTTTTGCGTAGTTCTCGAAATGAGTACGCTTTTCAAATACTACGCCGTACAAACTTACTCCACCTAATAGGAGTACAAGTACAAGCAATAGAACTGCCAACAGAAAGCAAATACGAATACAAATTGGGTCTGTTTGCTTCACGGGGTTCAAAGCCGCTAGGACTCCTAATAGCGTGGCGGCTATCATTAGAAGATGAGAAAGCCAGTCTTTTAATGATGTATTAACCGCATCAAGTTTATTTAAAACAGATTCGTAAACTTTTCCATAATAACAGAGTTCTTCATCTTCACTATTGAATTGCTCGTGTGGTTCTATTTTTGCTTCCATGATGTTTGTTTTAGTGGTTGATATTTGTTGCGATGAATTAATTTGGTTTATTCATTGGAATCTGCTTTCCATTTTAAAGAAGTCTTCAAAATTTCAGATTCAGAACCATTCCATTCATGCTTATATTGAATAAACATAAATGGAGCATTTGATAGAGTTTTAAATGTGTACGTTCTCATCCTTGACTCTCCGGGGAATAAGTCGTTAAAAAATCCAGTTTGGAAATCTCCTTTGGTGAATAAATTGTAGTACGCCTCAAAACTACCCTCTGGTATTATATCCGATTTAGTATTGTTTTTCAAAGTGTAATCTATCTTGTAATATGTAGTTCCTTGATTGTTGTTTATTATGTCTATTGAGTTCATTGTGACAGTCATATTGTCAGGTGCTAAATATTCTTTCCCAAAATCCAAATAATCAAACTTATCTTCGTCATTGGGGTTATTAGATTCAATAACTCTCCCTGTGTTGTATAAAATCTTATATGTATACTTTACTACTCCATCCACAGTGGTAAGGTCATAGCTTGCTATTATATTGTCTTCTTCAAATGATAAATGTGAACTGTATGAATTATAATAGGGTAACTGTGGATAAAACTTCCAAGTTTTAGTAATGTCAGCCGTATTTCCCTTTGTTATGATTGCATTATTTGCAGAAACAAAGTTTGTTTCGTCTTTCCAGATAGTATTTCCATATGGCAATTCCATCTCTCGTTTTGATTGAATTATATTTCCATTATTTGATATTTGTGAGAACCATAGGGTTGCGTTAGGGTTTAGATCAATCTCTTCTTTGTCTATTCCACAAATAAAACAATTATCATATACATTAATATATGAATATAAATACCTGTCCAATACTTTTATAAAAATTGCAGATCCGTCATCTTGTGATAGAATTGTTGGAAACATAGTTTTAGCCATAGAAGTTGGGCTGTCATCTTCTCCGACAACACATCCTACAACAATATTTCCATTCGATAATTCTTTGGGTAGATATGCCCATGAATAATTCTCATTTTCGGGATGTATATTATTTTCCCATATCAAGTCCCCTTTTAAATCATATTTTGAAAACCAAAAGACTTTATTAATTCCTGCATTTCTTGCGCCATAAAGATACTTATACCCTTTGCTATCAATAAAAACTTCATTCAAAGTATTGATTGTTTGTGCATTTATGACCTTACATCCTGTAAGCCTATATATTTCTTGCGCTTTTTGATACGCTTCGTCTGTTGCCTGATTGCCGCTTCCCGATTCGTCCTGTTCTACTATTCCTTTCCCACATGAACACAGACAAAAAACGAGAAAAAATACAGTTGAATATGATAATAGCTTCTTCATGTCGTTTTGTTTTAGTGATTTATAATATATTCTTGATTGATAAAATGTTCTCTACAATAAAAAGATGAATAATTTCCCGCTTCGGTAAATCTATATCGTCATAGTTTGGATTCTCGCTACGAAGCAGGATTAAGTTATCCGAATCCTTAGGATGTCTACGAACTCTTTTTATAAGTCTGTATTCATTCGTTATAATTAAATATACCTGTCCGTAATTGAAATAGTCCCAACTTTCAATTTTTCTAATTACCACTCTATCGCCCGAAGCTATTAGAGGTAACATACTATCGCCCGTAGCGAATATAATCTTTGAATCCGGGTTTATCTCCGGCGCGTCTATACTTCCTATCACTTTTTCGTCTGTAAATTCTATATCTCTACCACTTAGCCCGCATGTTGCGTCTATGTCGTATATTAGTGCTCCTTTTCGTTTTGTTTCGCTTATTGCAGATTCGGAAATCTCGATTGTTTTTTGTTCTCGCTCTGCATTTTTAATCATTTCTCCCTTTCCGGTAACGAGCCATTCAGGAGATATATCGGTATATATACCACATATTTTCATTAACACATCCGATGTCGGATTTTTAGCTTTATTGATATACCCTTTTGAAAGTGATAATTCCTTTTCGAATCTATAATCACTTATACCTTTAAAATCAAGGTATTGCCTTATTCTATCTATGATTCCCATAATTACGTGCGTGTTAATAAATTATAATGGTAGAATAAATACCACTAATAGATTTTGTAGTTGTATATATTCAACCTATCTTTGTCGCATCAAAGTTAATCAATCAATCAAGAACTAACAAATAAAAGTATAGAATTATGAAAGCAGGAATGATCGGAGACGTAGAATTTAAAAAAGCAGGAAGCGAAACAGTATGTTGTGTTAGCTTGATTAATACAACAATCGGACAAAGATTCTTAGCGTGTACGCTTTCTAGTAGCAAGACTTTCAAAACGTTCAAAGGCGCGGAGAAGTTTATGAACTCATTCGGATACCAGAAGATTTAATATTAATCCGTAGCCCTTTGGGGCTACATAATAAATACGATTATGAAAGCAACTAGCACTTTAACCAGAAAGACAGCCTTAGAGATATTAATCGAAAGCCGTGATAAGAGCATCATTAATGCGTTAATTGCGAAAAAAGAAATAGCATTAGAAGAGGCTGTTAATAATGCAGAATGGTATGCAAGTCTCGGGCTTGACGGAATGGCAGATAATGAAGTAGCAAGGCAAGAAAAACTAATAAGAGATATAGAGCGATTGAAAGTAGCTATTTAATATTAATCCGTAGCCCTTTGGGGCTACATAACACGATACACGACAATGAGACGAAAAAGAAACGAATTAACTGCCCTTTTAAGGGGGATGCAGCCCGGGGAAACAATGACCTTCCCTCGTTCTAAAAGAAATTCGGTTAGACCGACCTGTACAAATCTAAAATATGACGAAGGTCTACTGTTTACGACGGAAACCGATAAAGATAATCTAATTGTTACACGATTGAATAATGAACAATGGGACGAACTAGAGTAACCGGAAAAGTTGAGCCAATAGTGAAGAAGTGGCTTAGTAAAGACGAAGCAAAATCCTATATAGGATGCTCGGATGATTTTTTGAGAACGTTACGGGAAAAAGCTCTCATTTCTTTTTCTCAATTTGGAAAAATGATCTGGTACGATTTATCGAGTATAGATAGATTCATACAGAGTAATAAGGTTGTATAAAGCTAAACACCATGCTAACACTAAAACAAAGTCCCGCCGCTATCATCTTAATGCTTTCAGCGTGCAGCCTCGCAGAAGGCGAGCCGGAGCCGGGCAAATTAATTATCGCACTATTGATCGTATTTGTAACGGTTATCTACGTGCTAGTCTGCAACTATCTAAACACGAAACGACATGGCGGCGAATCCTCAATGTATCGGTAATTGCCGAATTTGTACGGTTCTTGGCGCGTGTCCTTCTGATACTCTAGTTTGCGAAGATTGCGGCGAAGAGATCGAACCGGGCGAAGAGATCGAATTAGAGGTCGAAACGTACGAACGTGGCAGACATGGAACGAAGATAATTACGGTTTGCGATCGCTGTTATGAATCGCTTTATCAGGGCGAAAACGATAACATTTAATAAAATAATAAAACCTTCCGGTGTATAGGTAACCGCACAAAGGATATGAGTACGAATAATAACTCAAAAGGTAGTGAAATTGGTTTTTGCGGGCTTCTTACTATCGTTTTCATAGTATTGAAACTCACAAATTGCATTAATTGGTCTTGGTGGTGGGTAACGTCTCCCTTATGGATTCCCATAGCTATTTTGTTAGCTGTAATCCTTCTCGTTTCCATACTGAAAGCGATGTTTAAATAACCAAACAACACGATTATGACACATTGGAAAACTCAATTCAATTATGACTATCTAGGCGCTTATAGCCTACCAGATGGAAAAGATATAATTCTCACCATCCGCGAAACAAAAAAAGAGCAGGTAGTCGGCGCGTCTGGAAAGAAAGAAGAATGTTTCGTCGCTTATTTCTTCGAAAATGTGAAACCGATGATCCTCAACCGGACGAACTGCAAAACATTGACGAAAATTTTCAAGAATCCGAATTTTGAGTCATGGATAAACAAGCAAATTCAAATCGGAGCGGTATTAGTTGACGCTTTCGGCGAAAAGGTTGATTCGCTTCGTATTCGTCCATTTATCCCGAAAGTAGAAAATTCATTGCCTACTGTTGAAACCGGATCGGCAATCTGGAAAAATATCCTCGACGGTTTGGCAGGTGGTTTTACGGTCGCACAGGTACAGACGAAATATAAACTAACTAAAGAACAAATCAAAGAATTAGTAGCACATGAAATCAAGTGAACAAAAAGAAATTGAATGGAAGGAAAAGAGACGGGGCAAAATAACTGCCTCTACGCTTCCCGACCTGATGAAAGCGGGCAAAGGTTGTCCCTTTGGTAAGGGTGCGTTAGACGCGATGTATTTAGTACGATACGAGCGTAGAACCGGGACGATGCGAGAAAACGGAAGCAACAAGGCGTTTGATTGGGGACATGAAAACGAACCGCTAGCGGTCGAATGGGTACGGAGCCAGTTAATGAACGAAATCAAATCATGTACAACCGATTTTAAGGACATTGTTTTCAATGAACCGTTTGAAGGATTCGGAGATTCACCGGATTTCTATGTATGCGGATTTGATGGAAAAGTTATCGCTCTGGGCGAAATAAAGTGCCCGATGTCGCAAGGAAAGATCGAATCACTGCAATTCGGAAACACTATCGACGAAAAGGACGAATATTATTGGCAATTCCTCGGACATTTTTTAGGTCGCCCAGATGTAGACAAGTTGTATTATGTCATTTATGACGGTTATGTAAATGACGGTCGAATCCTTGAAATGAACCGAGCCGATCACGCAGAGAATATAAAGAAACTCTATGATCGAATCCGGCTAGCTAGCGAAATGATAGACGAATCTATCCGTTCCGGTCTGGACTTGCTCGATTGCGTCGATAAGGCAAAAGAGGTACTAGATTTAAAGTTGCAGATTGAATCACTAAAGCCGGAAGCAAAGAATAGCGTTCCGGTAAAGAATCAGATTTATAAGTTACGGAAGGAATTGCGCAAACAGACGAAGAAAGTACCGTCACAACACTAACACAACACGATTAATTACATTTTTATAAACACTTTAATAAACACGAAATTATGAACACTTGGTTTTTAACAAAAATTCGTTACGAGAAAGTAATGGAAAACGGGATGCAAAAGAAAGTAACTGAACCTTATCTTGTTGACGCACTCAGCTTCACCGAAGCAGAAGCGAGAATAATCGAAGAAGTAACGCCGTTTATTTCCGGTGAGTTCACAGTGTCCGACATTTCCCGCGCACATTATAGCGAGATATTTACGAGCGAAGAGGATTCCGCCGATAAATGGTTTGCCGGGCGACTTGCTTTCACTACGCTTGATGAGAAAAGCGGCAAGGAGAAACGGACGTATACAAATGTACTTATACAAGCCGCAGACATTCACGACGCAATGAAGAAACTCGACGAAGGTATGAAAGGAACTATGGCGGATTATTCTTCGATCTTGCTTAAAGAAACGGCGATTGTAGATGTTTATCCGTATGAAGCGAAAAATAAAGAACAACAGAAACATGATTAAACGACATTGGATGCTATTAATAGCCGTGATAGCTATCCCAATAGGAAACCGCCTATTCAACCATGTTAGCGCGTGGTTGGGCGTTATGGTTATTTTATCGGCTGTAATTTTCTTAATTTACAAACTAATTAAATTTTTAAAAATGAAAGATTTTAAGTTTTTACTATTGGCATTTGTTGCCGTTGTTTTGTTCGCTTCATGTGAACGTGTCGCTCCCAATTATGCAGGTGTTTTCATGGAGAATTACGGGAAAGACGGAAAGAACGATTTTTCCATTAAAACGGGACGCGTTTCTACGTGGGAATGGGGCACAGAACTTTTTCAAGTTCCATTATTTGACCAAAGAGGTGACTTTGCCGAACCTGTTACGCTAAAAGCGGCAGACAATACAGAGTTTAAAGCTCGTCCGACTTATTCATATAAAGTGATTAAAGAAAGGGCGGTCGATGTGGTATTCGATAATAAACATATTAGCGACGGAGGCGATTTTATGAGTTCTCTTGAAGATAATATATTGGAGCCGCGTATATATGATTTAATAAAAGAAGAAAGTCGTAAACATAAAACGGATAGTTTGATGGCAGACGGAGGCTCATTGATTTTTGAAAGACGGTTAGAACAAATAATCGAAACGGAGTTTGAAAAACGCGGATTGCAATTACTAACATTTTCTGCACAATTAGAATTTTCGGAAAAGGTACGTGAGAAAATAGACAGTCGTAATGAAGTAAATACGAATATTTCGGTATTAGATCAGCAGATTGAAGAACAAAAGAAGCTAAACGAGTTAGAACAACTAAAAACAGAACAGGCTATTATCCGATCAAGAGGATTGACTAAAGAAATTTTGTACAAACAGTTTATTGATCGTTGGGACGGGAAAACGGCGTTATATGGGATTGTTCCCGACTTCTTGAAAATAACTAAATAACAGCGTGCCGGGTGAAAGTCCCGGTAAATCGGATAAGTGGCGGAACTGGAAACGCCTAGTTATGTAAGGTTGATCGCCAGACATTCCGTTAATGCGGTGCGGCTCTTGAAGTATCATTCCCGGTTCGAATCCGGGCTTATCCACTATTCACAAACCAATTAAAATGACATGGCAAAGTATAACAATGTAAAGATAGACGGATACGACTCTAAAAAGGAATATCGACGCGCTAAGGAGTTGAAACTACTCGAAAAGAAGGGAATTATAACCGGACTTCAAGAACAAGTCAAATACGAGCTTATTTCACCTCAATATCATTTCTACGAAGTGCAAGGAGCGCGGAAGATGCTACGCAAAAAGAAGCTGATCGAACGAGGTGTTTACTATATCGCTGATTTCGTCTATTATCGGAATGGTGAGTATATCGTCGAAGATACTAAAGGTGTTCGGACGAAGGAGTATATAATCAAACGTAAGCTCATGCTTTACGTTCATGGAATTAAAATAAAGGAGGTATAGGAATGGCAAAGAAAACACCACAGAAGCAAGTAAAACACGATTGCCGGACGTGTAGGAACGGCGGGAAAGAGAATAATTTTATTTGTTATTGCTCCGTCCTGAAAGTAGGTCGGTCGATAGGGGTAAGAGTTTGTAGTTATTATGTCGCTCGATAGACTTTATTAGTGTGATGAATATAGACGGATATACGCTAACTGAAAAGATGCGAAAAGCTCGACGACGTTTCAGATTTACCGCCACCGAACAAGCCCTTTTTTACGAATTAGTGGCTATTTGTAACGGCGAAGATTGGAGGGACGTTTTCGATTGCTCGAACATTGAACTTTGTTTTGCGCTTAACGTGAATGAGAAAACACTAATAAAAGCCCGTGAGTCTTTAATAAATGCAGGATTGATTTATTATAAATCTGGTAAAAACAAACGTGTCATTAGCTCGTATTCTTTCGTGAAGGAATTTAAAACTACTGTAACTACTACTGTAAATTTTACAGTCAATCAGACAGCCAATAAGGGAGCCAATCAGACAGCCAATGATACAGGAGATAAGGGAGCCAATGATACAGGGGATAGTACAGACTATAATAAACTAAAACAGAAACCAAACATAAATATACTCTCTAAAGTCTCTCATGGAGATTTTGATTTTATATCTAGTGAGTTTTTAGAGACGTTTATTCTTTGGCTTGAATACAAGAAAGACAGGCGGGAAAATTACAAATCGGAAAAGTCACTCAAAGCGTGTTACAACAAGTTAGTGAAGTTGAGCAAAGGTGATCCGATGATTGCATCTCAAATCATAAATGAAGCGATTGCAAATAATTGGGCGGGATTCTTTGAACTGAAAAACAAAAATGAATATGGAAACAAGAAGCAAACAGACTCTACCGATAGCGGCGATCCTATCATACGGACTACCGTACTATGACGAGCCGATAGAACCGGATAAGCGCCCGGAATGGTTTAAAGCGTGTTGTAAATACGTTTGTCCCAGTTTCAAGATCGACGAATCAAATAAAAACATAATGAACCAACTGTTTTTGTATACTGAAGGACGATCCGAGAAGCTAGACGCAAATAAAGGATTATTGTTACGAGGTGACATCGGTACGGGAAAAAGTACTATTATGCAGATTCTAAACCGATATAGCTATTTCACACGCGGCAAAGCGAAGGGCGGTTATCCGATCGGCGGCTTTAGGATTGATTCGGCTTCCTGCATTGCAAACAGTTTTTCGATGCGTGGAAAGGATGCACTAGAACTGTATACTTACAACAACGGTACGCCGCGAATGATCTGTTTCGATGAACTAGGACGCGAGCCAATTCCGGCAAAGTATTTCGGTACTGAATTAAATGTGATGCAGTATATTTTCCAATGTCGGTACGAGTTGAGACATGAGGCAATAACTCATATTACAACGAACTTAACGATTAAGGAAATACAGCGTATTTACGGCGCGTATATCGCGGATCGAATAAATGAAATGTTTAACGTCTTGGACTTAAACGGAGCTAGTAGAAGATAATTAATACAACGAAACCATGCGAAGCAGAAAAAAGAAACTTGTGTACTTTAAAAAGATTCCCGTTCGGGTTGATTTGGAACAATGGCAAAGGCTCGATAAGATTCGCGCTGACTACCATTTCAAAAGCACATACGAGATTATGCAGTACATTTTAGGCTGCTTTCTCCGGGTTGCCGATCCGATGCCCGGCGATGATGAAGAAGAAGTACTACCGGACGAAATCAAAGAAATGTTCTACGATCTATCACAGGCGGAACGACATTTCGAGTATGTAAAACCAAAACGAAAACTACCACAACACAAGGTAGACGAGATGAACGGACAAAAACGATTAGAAGGATTTTAATATGGTTAAAAAACTATCAAACACAAATTATTTGCACGATGTTCCCGCGGAACATACCGAAGTAAATGAACGAAATCGGAAGTATATCGACCGATTTGTTTCAGAGAATTATAACGGCTTAGTTAGCAAGTTTTCACCCCTAGACGGCACGATAAATTCAAGCGCTTTCGGAGCACTCGATAAATTGAACTCTACGATTATCTCGCTCTATACTGATCCAAATTTACACTTTACGGATTGGGAGCAAGCGAATAGGTATCTATCGAGTAAGTTCACAGAAAAGGCGATCCGCGTTCCGGTTAAGAAGCCTGTTAAAAGTGAGATAGAAGAGAACGAGGACGGATTTATTAACGATTAATATTATTGCTTCAATGAAAGACGTAGAACTATTTAACGACCATTTCCAGAATTATAAAACATACGGTATCCCGAAAGCACAACTAATCATTGCGGATATTCCCTACAACATCGGGAAGAACGCATACGGCTCTAATCCATCATGGTATATCGACGGAGA
>ERZ507245.391-NODE-391-length-12859-cov-5.62762_pt1 | contig 12859 bp, 8 predicted proteins | sample MGYA00512641_ERZ507245 | MGnify/ENA metagenome assembly ERZ507245
ACGCTCTTCCGATCTTTCAATGACCCTTTGATTGACAATAAGGATTCTAAAAAACGTTATCGTGCTGACGTACTGATTGAAGATCAGTTGGCAAAGTATGATGATAAAATTAATAAAGAAGTAGCGAAGGCTGCCAAGAGATTTGGCGAATCTTTTGATGAGGCTCAATTCCGTTCAACTAACGGACGTGTATTGGAGCATCAGGCAAAACGTGACGCACTTCACACTCGCTTTGCTAAAGCTCTGAACGACGGTAATCTGGAAGAATTGCGTCAGATCATTATTGATGAAGAAATCGTATGTCCGATCTCCGGCACAAAGAACTGGACAGAAGTTCGTCAGTTCAATCTGATGTTCTCTACTGAAATGGGTTCTACTTCCGACGGAGCCATGAAAATTTATCTTCGTCCGGAAACTGCACAGGGTATTTTTGTAAACTACCTCAATGTACAGAAGACGGGTCGTATGAAAGTTCCTTTCGGTATTGCACAGATTGGTAAGGCTTTCCGTAACGAGATCGTTGCCCGTCAGTTCATCTTCCGTATGCGTGAGTTCGAACAGATGGAAATGCAGTTCTTCGTGAAACCGGGGACAGAACTTGACTGGTTCAAGAAATGGAAAGAAATCCGTCTGAAATGGCATAAGGCACTTGGCTTCGGAGATGCAAGCTATCGTTATCACGATCACGACAAACTGGCTCACTACGCAAATGCCGCTACTGATATTGAGTTCCTGATGCCGTTCGGATTCAAAGAAGTGGAAGGTATCCACTCTCGTACTAACTTCGACTTGTCTCAACATGAGAAGTTCTCCGGCAAGAGCATTAAATACTTTGATCCGGAACTGAACGAGTCTTATACTCCGTATGTAATCGAAACTTCTATCGGTGTTGACCGTATGTTCCTTAGTATCATGAGCGCATCTTATTGCGAAGAACAGCTGGAAAATGGTGAAAGCCGTGTGGTTCTGAAATTGCCTGCTGCTTTGGCTCCGGTGAAACTGGCAGTTATGCCGTTGGTAAAGAAAGACGGTCTGCCTGAAAAAGCCCGTGAAGTTATTGACAGCTTGAAGTTCCACTTCCATTGCCAATATGACGAAAAGGATAGTATCGGTAAGCGTTATCGCCGTCAGGATGCTATTGGTACTCCGTACTGTGTAACAGTCGATCATCAGACATTAGAAGATAATTGTGTGACATTGCGTAACCGCGATACCATGCAGCAAGAACGTGTCGCTATCTCTGAACTGAATAATATCATCGCAGACAGAGTAAGTATCACTTCTCTATTGAAAACTTTACAATAAACCTTTGACGAATGAGTAAAAAGATCTATTTATTCTCCTTAGTATTGCTGGCTCTTGCGTTCACTGCTTGCAGTGAAACGGAAACAGTAGACAAGTATGATAATTGGCGTTCACGCAATGAATCATTTATTGATTCTTTGGCAAATGTATTTGAAGCGGGAACTGATCCCCTATTATTACGGGTTAAAGTGGAACAAGGTAATGATTATATTTATTATAAGAAGAAAACTCCGATCAAAGTGAATAGCGTACATACGGAAGTTTTTGGGGAGAATCCGACGTCCACAGCAGTTGTGAAGGCTTTTTATAAAGGTACGAATATATTGGGTGAACGTTTCGATGGTTTTGAGGGAGCTGATCCGGTGGATGGCGATTCAAATGCCTCTCAACCGGATACCCCTCCAGTGTCATTCGACTTGTCAGGTAGTGTAATAGAAGGCTGGAAAGAAGCAATTCCTCATATGACAGTTGGTGAACGTTGGTTGATATATATACCTTGGAAATATTGTTATGGCAGTGCGGGAAATAGTAATACAACTCTCATTCCCGGTTATTCAGCTTTGATCTTTGATATTCAGTTGCTTGATGCAGATAGTATTCGGAAGAAGCCGGATCCGTCAAAAGATTGAAAAATATATTGTCATTTAAGAAAAAGTTGTTTGATAGTTTATAGAACGTCAGATAACTTTTTCTTTTAGGTATAAATCGTGTTTTGTTTTTATTTTTTCTTATCGTATTTTATGCTACTCTCCCTAATCTGCAAATGTGTCGGAATCGTCACCTGCTTGATTGTCTTATCTCCTTTTATCTGATCGATAAGTAGTTGGCAGGCAGTTTCTCCCATTTTATAGGTTTGATGCGATACGGCAGATAATTTAGGTTCTACATAATTGGCATGCTGCTCGTCCGTATATCCGATAATGGCAATGTCATTCGGTATACGAAGTCCACGGCTTTTGATAACTTCCATAGCTGCAAAAGCCAGCGTATCATTCATGGCAAGGATGGCATCGGGAGGTTGGGGGAGAGATAACAGCGTCTCCGTGGCAATCTTCCCCTCTTCATAATCAATCTTCCGGCAAACGACCAACTCTTTTTCGATGGGAATTCGATTTTCGCGTAGAGCTTCCAGATAACCGTGCTTTCTTCTCTTTACAATATCCAGATGATTCGCTCCTCCGATAAAGGCTACCCGTTTGCTGCCATTATCGAGAAGATGTTGTGTTGCCATTTGTGCAGATTGCACTCCATCTGCTATCACTGAAGAAAATTGGTCGCTCAAACAAACGCGGTCGAATAGGATAAGTGGCATATTGATGTCTTTCAAGGCAGATAAGTGGGAAAAATCGGTTGTTTCTTGAGACAGGCAGGCGATAATACCCTCTACTCGCATATTCACCAGATTCTCAATCTTCCTCTTTTCATGTTCGTATGACTCATGCGATGTGGTGATAATCACGAAATATCCGTTGGCAATGGCCATATTTTCTATTCCGTTCAGAATAGATGCAAAGAAATGAGTCACAATATCCGGAACTACTACTCCGATGATGCGCGGTGCATTCTTCCGTAAGCTCATGGCAAAAGGATTGGGACGGTAGTTCATCTCTTTGGCCAGTTCTTTTGCTTTGGCACAAAGTTCACGACTGATCTCCGGACTGTCTTTCAGTGCTCTGGATACAGTGGGAATCGATACCCCCAGTGCTTGGGCGAGATCTTTGAGTGAAGTATGTTTCCGGTTTTCCATTTGAAAGTCTGTAACTTAGATTCTTTTTACAAAGAAAGCACATTCCCGGAAAATTAAAAGCATCTGAAGCAATATTTTTTACGTAAACCGTTACGTTGGTTTTTCGACTGTTCTCTGCTGCACTGAAACCATTCCTTACCTACTTTTGTCACATACAAAATGATTTAAAACCTAAAAGTTATGCAATACCATGAAATCGGAAAAACAGGGATGAAAGTGTCATCTCTTAGTTTCGGAGCTTCTTCCTTAGGAGGAGTTTTCCATGATTTGAAAGAAAAAGAAGGCATTCAGGCCGTGTTCACAGCTGTTGAATCGGGAATGAACTTTATAGATGTCTCTCCTTATTACGGACATTACAAAGCAGAGACAGTTTTAGGAAAAGCACTGAAAGATCTTCCCCGCAATCGCTATTATCTCTCTACCAAAGTGGGACGCTATGGAAAGGACGGAGTGAACCTGTGGGATTACTCTGCAAAACGTGCGACGGAAAGTGTGTACGAGAGCATGGAACGCTTGAATATAGATTTTATCGACCTGATTAATGTGCACGATGTGGAATTTGCCGATTTGAATCAAGTGGTCAATGAAACACTGCCGGCTTTGGTCGAGTTGCGTGAAAAAGGTGTGGTAGGTCACGTAGGAATTACTGACCTGCAACTGGAAAACTTGAAATGGGTCATCGATCATTCACCCAGCGGTACGATTGAATCTGTACTTAGCTTCTGCCATTACTGCCTGTGTGATGATAAATTAGCAGACTTTCTGGACTATTTTGAATCCAAAGCAATCGGTGTGATTAATGCTTCTCCGCTTTCAATGGGATTGTTGAGTGAACGTGGTGTTCCTGTCTGGCATCCGGCTCCCCAACCATTGGTAGAAGCTTGCTGTAAAGCCATGGAACATTGCAAGGCAAAAAACTATCCGATAGAGAAACTGGCTATGCAATTTTCCGTCAGCAATCCCCGTATAGCAACGACTTTGTTTAGTACGACTAATCCGGAGAATGTGAAAAAGAACATCGCTTTCATCGAAGAACCTATTGATTGGGAACTCGTTCAGGAAGTGCAGGAGATTATCGGAGAACAGAAACGGGTAAGCTGGGCAAATTCATAAAACAGAATCATTTGTATGGACTATACAATTATTGATGCGCACGCTCATCTGTGGATAGAGCAGAACACGGTAGTAGATGGTTTACCCATTCGTTCTTTACAGAATGGACGTTCGGAATTTATGGGAGAGATTCGCCAGATGCTTCCTCCTTTCATGGTGAATGGGGTGAATGATGCGGAGACGTTTCTTTCGAATATGGATTATGCGCAGGTAGCTGCCGCAGTCATCACGCAAGAATTTATTGATGGAATTCAGAATGATTATCTAGCAACAGTAGAGGAACGTTTTCCCAATCGTTTTATTGTTTGCGGCATGTGTGAATTCCGTAGACCGGGATTTCTGAATCATGCCAAAGAACTTATTGATAATGGTTTTAAGGCAATCAAGATTCCGGCACAACGGTTATTACTGAAAGAAAGAAGAGTGATGCTGAACAGTGAAGAGATGATAGATATGTTCCATTATATGGAAGATAAGGACGTTCTGCTTTCTATTGATTTAGCCGACGGAGCCACACAGGTTCCTGAAATGGAGGAGATTATTCAGGAATGTCCGGATTTGCGGATAGCTATCGGACACTTCGGAATGGTGACACGGCCCGACTGGAAAGAGCAAATCCGTCTGGCACGTCATTCCAATGTGATGATTGAATCCGGTGGAATCACTTGGCTTTTCAATGACGAGTTCTATCCTTTTAAAGGAGCCATAAAAGCCATCCGTGAAGCGGCAGATCTGGTAGGAATGGAAAAACTGATGTGGGGCTCGGATTATCCGCGTACCATCACAGCGATCACCTACAAAATGTCTTATGATTTTGTGGTGAAGTCTTCTGAATTGACGGAAGAGGACAAAAGACTCTTTTTAGGAGAGAATGCCCGGAATTTCTATGGATTTACAGATCTCCCCGCGCTTCCTTACATCAAGAACATGTCCGAATGATTGAGAGAACAACCTTATCGTGAAACTATATTTATACCATGAAAAAGAATACATATACAATACCCTTAGCTTTGGTTTTCTGCCTTTTCTTCTTGTGGGCGATAAGCAGTAATCTGCTTCCTACGATGATCCGGCAATTAATGAAGACCTGCGAACTGAATACCTTTGAGGCTTCTTTTACAGAGACAGCCTATTGGCTTGCCTACTTTATTTTTCCTATTCCGATAGCTATGTTCATGAAACGATATAGTTATAAAGCGGGAATTATATTCGGACTTATCCTGGCTGCTATCGGAGGTCTGCTCTTTTTCCCTGCTGCCATGCTAAAAGAATATTGGGCTTACCTTTGCATCTTCTTTATCATTGCCACCGGAATGTGCTTTCTGGAGACGGCTGCCAATCCGTATGTAACAGTGCTGGGTGCCTCTGAAACGGCTCCCCGCCGATTGAATCTGGCACAGTCTTTCAATGGACTCGGAGCTTTTATCGCTGCCATGTTCCTAAGTAAACTCATCCTTAGTGGGAATCATTACACACGGGAAACGCTTCCTGTAGATTATCCGGGTGGTTGGCAAGCCTATATCCAACTGGAAACAGATGCCATGAAACTTCCTTATCTGATATTGGCCTTACTGCTCATTGCCATAGCCGTTGTATTTGTCTTTTCAAAGTTGCCGAAGATTGGAGATGAAACAACCTCTTCAGATGCAATGGTGACTGATGCTAAGAAAGAAAAACTGATAGACTTCGGAGTATTAAAACACTCGCATCTTCGTTGGGGAGTGATTGCCCAATTCTTTTATAATGGCGGGCAGACAGCCATCAATAGTCTTTTCCTGGTCTATTGCTGCACCTATGCAGGATTGCCGGAAGATACGGCTACCACTTTCTTCGGACTCTATATGCTGGCTTTTCTTTTGGGGCGTTGGATTGGTACAGGCTTGATGGTGAAATTCCGTCCTCAAGATATGCTGTTGCTCTATGCCCTGATGAATATCCTCCTGTGCGGAGTGGTGATGATATGGGGAGGAATGATCGGACTATATGCGATGCTGGCTATTTCGTTTTTTATGTCCATTATGTATCCCACTCAATTCTCATTGGCTTTAAAAGGACTTGGAAATCAGACGAAGAGCGGTTCGGCCTTTCTTGTAATGGCGATCGTTGGTAATGCCTGTCTCCCGCAGTTGACAGCTTATTTCATGCATGCCAATGAGCATATTTATTATGTGGCTTATTGCGTGCCGATGATTTGCTTTGTCTTCTGTGCCTACTATGGCTGGAAAGGTTATAAAGTAATCGATTAATAAAATTTTATCAAATACATATCAAATGAAAGCAGTTCAAATTATCAATCCCTCCGAAATGAAGGTGGTTGAACTGGAAAAACCGACCGTTGGAGCCGGTGAAGTATTAGTAAGAATCAAGTATGTTGGTTTTTGTGGTTCCGACTTGAACACATTCCTGGGTAAAAATCCGATGGTGAAATTGCCTGTGATACCGGGACATGAAGTAGGAGCAGTCATTGAGGAAATCGGCCCGGATGTTCCGGCGGGTTTTGAAAAAGGTATGAATGTGACCTTGAATCCGTATACCAACTGTGGAAAATGTGCTTCTTGTCGCAATGGCCGTGTTAATGCCTGCGAACATAATGAAACATTAGGCGTGCAACGCAATGGAGTGATGTGCGAATATGCTGCATTGCCTTGGACAAAGATTATTCCGGCAGGTAATATCTCTTCTCGTGACTGTGCCTTGATCGAACCGATGAGTGTCGGTTTTCATGCCGTATCTCGTGCACAAGTAATCGATAATGAATTTGTGATGGTGATTGGTTGTGGTATGATTGGTATCGGTGCCATTGTACGTGCCGCTTTGAGAGGTGCAACGGTAATTGCTGTTGACCTGGATGATGAAAAGCTGGAACTGGCGAAAAAGGTAGGCGCCTCTTATGTGATTAACTCCAAGACAGAAAATGTGCACGAACGGATGCAGGAGATCACAGAGGGATTGGGTGCTGATGTTGTGATTGAAGCTGTTGGCAGTCCGGTGACTTATGTAATGGCAGTGGATGAAGTCGGTTTCACAGGACGGGTGGTTTGTATCGGCTATGCTAAGAGTGAAGTTGCTTTTCAAACGAAACTCTTTGTTCAGAAAGAACTGGATATTCGTGGTTCCAGAAATGCCTTGCCGGCAGACTTCCGTGCAGTCATCAATTATATGAAAGAAGGAAATTGTCCGGTAGAAGAGTTGATTTCGAAAGTTGCCAAACCTGAAGGAGCTTTAGAAGCTATGCAGGAATGGGCGGCTAATCCGGGGAAGGTATTCCGTATTTTAGTTGAGTTTTAAGTAACTGTTTTGTCGGCTCTTATGATCAGATCAGGATTGCACGGAACAGGGATTTTTATTTGATCCGTGCAATCTGCATCTAAGAAGATGATCGATTGAGTTACTGCTGCAATCTACTCCATTAAGAACTGGCGTATTGAACAGTGGCGTATCCCTTCATAGCTATTTCCATTGAAGTTATCCTCTGTTATTACCATTTTAGGATAATTATCTTGTATTTTCAGTAGATTCCCGAATTCTCTTTCAGCGGTTTTTTCGCTGTCTATTTTTAAAGAAACTTGTATGTAGAGTTTTTCTCCGTTTTTTTCTCCGATGAAATCAATTTCCTTATCTCCATAATAACCAACCTTTACTTCATATCCTCTATATAAAAGATGATTATAAACCAGATTCTCTAATATTTTGGCTTTGTCTGTAATGCGATATCCAATAACAATATTGCGGATTCCCATATTTTCGAAATAGTATTTCTCTCCTATTTCAAAGACACGTTTACCTATTAAATCATATCTTTCTACCCGGTGAATAAGAAAAGCGTTGCTTAGGTATTCTGTATAATTTTGAATTTGATTCACAGAAACTGTCGCATGTTGTGATTTTAAATAATCACTGATATTTTTAGCCGAGAACAGATTTCCTATGTTTTCGGATAAGAACTGGATTAACTTCTCTAAAAATAATGTGTTTCGTAGTTTATACCGACTGACTACATCACGAAAAACAATCGTAGAGTATATGCTTTTTAGATATTCATTTACTGTTTCGTCTTCGAGAGGAAGGTTCAACAAGTAAGGAAGCCCACCATAACGACTATATAGTTCATAGCTTTTTTCATTGTCAGTTAATCCATGAAATTCGAGGAATTCCAAATAAGAGAGACTGTATATTTTGAATTCAATATATCTGCCGCTTAAATAAGTTGCAAGTTCTCCTGAAAGCATATTGGCATTGCTACCGGTAATGTATATATCGTTATCTTCATTGAGGAGAAGAGAACGAATCACTTTCTCAAATCCCGGAATGTCCTGTATTTCGTCGATAAATATATAGTTCTTGTCTTTCTTCTGACTTTGAGAAATGATGTAGGAATGTAAATCTTGGGCTGTTTGTAATGAACTGAATTCAAAGTCTTCCAGATTGATGTAAATGATATTGGCATTTGGCTCTTCACCTAAAATTTCTTCAATAAGTTGATAAAGGAGAAAGCTTTTGCCTACACGTCTCTGACCTGTCAGTACCTTAGCTACAGATTTCCGCATGAAAGGTTTTATCCGTTCGATGTAGCCTTTTCTTTTTTTGAGAATTCTAGGAAAGTCCATTTTATTATAGGTTTTATTTGTATTTAAAACTTTTGCTAAGATAAGGAAAAGTTTTAAGTATACTTCAAACTTTTATTGGAAATCGGGAAAGTTTTAAGTCTATTTTAGTTCTGTTGAAATGTAATATCAGGAAATCTTGGTTTTTCTATGCATATATGTAACACGAATACAAGTCTTTGATACATGATTATATATACTATTGGCTGAAATCCGTTAACTTTGCGTTGAAACAAGATAACCTACTAATATGTAATAACATGAATACAGGACTAAAATTTGCGCTTGGAGTATGCAGTCTCTCTTTACTTTTTTCTTGCGCTCAAAAATTACCTTATCAAGACACTTCTTTAACGGCTGAACAACGGGCGGAAGATTTATTGCCCCGATTGACTCTGGAAGAGAAAGTTGCACTCATGCAGAATGCCTCACCCGCTATTCCGCGTCTGGGAATCAAAGAGTATGACTGGTGGAATGAAGCGTTACACGGAGTCGGACGCGCAGGGTTGGCCACAGTTTTTCCCCAGGCTATCGGTATGGGGGCTTCTTTTAATGATTCGTTATTGTATGAAGTATTTGATGCTGTATCCGACGAGGCTCGTGTGAAATCCCGTATTTTCAGTGAAAACGGTGTTTTAAAACGCTATCAGGGACTGACATTCTGGACGCCGAATGTAAATATATTCCGTGATCCTCGTTGGGGACGTGGACAGGAGACTTATGGTGAAGACCCTTATCTGACGGGACAACTGGGGATGGCCGTTGTTCGTGGTTTGCAGGGACCGGAGGATAGTAAATACGACAAACTGCATGCTTGTGCCAAACACTTCGCAGTCCATTCCGGACCGGAGTGGAACCGCCACAGTTTTGATGCGGAGAATATTGCTCCCCGTGATTTATGGGAGACTTACCTACCGGCTTTCAAAGACTTGGTGCAGAAGGCGGATGTAAAAGAGGTGATGTGTGCCTACAATCGTTTTGAGGGAGAGCCTTGTTGTGGAAGCAACCGTCTGTTAATGCAGATTTTACGTGATGAGTGGGGATATAAAGGGATTGTTGTTTCCGATTGCGGTGCAATTTCCGATTTTTACAGGCCGGAAACACATGGAACTCATCCGGACAAGGAACACGCTTCTGCCGGGGCTGTATTATCAGGAACAGACCTGGAATGTGGTGGTGAATATGGCTCGTTGGCAGATGCTGTGAAAGCCGGATTGATTGATGAAAAGCTGATTGATGTTTCGCTGAAACGTTTGTTGACTGCACGTTTTGAGTTGGGAGAGATGGATGAACAACCTGCCTGGGCGGAGATTCCTGCTTCTACTCTTAATAGTAAGGAACATCAGGATTTAGCCCTGCGTATGGCGCGTGAGTCATTGGTGCTTTTGCAGAATAAAAACAATATTCTTCCTTTGAATACTGGTCTGAAAGTGGCTGTTATGGGACCAAATGCCAACGATTCTGTGATGCAGTGGGGAAACTATAATGGTATACCGGGACATACAGTTACTTTACTGGAAGCTGTCCGTTCCAAATTACCCGAAGGACAAGTGATGTATGAGCCCGGTTGTGACCGCACGAGTAGAGAAGCACTGCAAAGTCTGTTTAGTGAATGTAGTATAAATGGTAAGCCCGGCTTCTTGGCAGAATATTGGAATAATCGGACTCGTGAAGGAGAAGTGGTTGCCACTGACCAGATTTCTACTCCATTCCATTTTGCTACAACAGGGGCTACTACATTTGCTTCCGGTGTAGAAATAACAGATTTCTCGGCTCGTTATGAATCTGTTTTTCGTCCTTCACAGTCCGGTGATGTTGCTTTCCGTTTCCAGTTGGATGGTGAAGTAACTCTGATGGTTGATGGTGAACAAGTAGCTCAAAAAGTATATGTCAAGAATCCGACGAATCTCTATACGTTACAGGCGAAAGCTGGAAAGGAGTATCATATTGAGATTCTGTTTAAGCAACGGAATGAGAGAGCTACATTAGACTTTGATTTGGGTAAACAAGTCGAAATTAATTTGAATTTGGCAGTAGAGAAAGTGAAGGATGCTGATGTCGTTCTTTTTGCCGGCGGAATTTCTCCCAGTCTGGAGGGTGAGGAAATGCCGGTGGAAGTGTCCGGATTTAAAGGGGGCGACCGTACGGATATTGAACTTCCTGCTGTTCAGCGCGACTTGCTGAGGACCTTGAAGAAAGCTGGAAAGAAAGTAGTCTTTATCAATTATTCCGGTTCAGCCATCGGATTAGTGCCGGAATCAAATACTTGTGAGGCAATTTTGCAGGCGTGGTATCCGGGTCAAGCAGGTGGTACGGCTATTGTAGATGTACTGTTTGGAGATTATAACCCGGCAGGACGTTTACCGGTCACTTTCTATAAGGATGCCGGTCAGTTGCCGGACTTCGAAGATTATTCCATGAAGGGACGTACTTATCGATATATGCAACAGCAACCACTTTACCCATTCGGGTATGGGCTGAGTTATACAACGTTTATTTATGGTGAGGCTAATCTGGGTAAGAATACGATTGGAAAAGGAGAAACAGCTATGTTAACTGTTCCGGTAAGTAATGTAGGGCAGCGGGACGGAGATGAAGTGGTTCAGGTTTATCTGCGATCTCCGGCAGATAAAGACGGCCCCCGTTATACCCTGCGTGCTTTCAAACGTGTCCATATTCCTGCCGGGCAAACAAAATCAGTAACTATTCCTCTTACACATGAGAGTTTCGAATGGTTTGATGAGGCGACTAATACAATGCATCCGGTGGCAGGTACTTATGAATTGCTGTATGGAGGCTCTTCCGATAAAAATAAATTGAAAGCGATAGTGATGAACGTGCAATAATCATACTTCCTGATTTTATCCAGTATATTGGAACTATCTACCTTCTACAACCAATATAAATTGAGCGCTGAATTCAAATTTAAATTCAGCGCCCTGCAAACGATTTTTCATTTTCATTTCTCATATTCTCATCATTTTATATAATATATAGATTATCAGGGAGATGCATTATGAGAAATACTTTCTAGAAATTCATTTCTCATACTTTTCTCCTATTTTAGTCCCGAAATCCTTTTATTCTCATCCTATTCTAGGGCATATCAAGGTATTTCTCATACTAAATGTTCTACTTCGCTTCTCTATCCAATGAGAAATATAGGAATACTGTACGCAAACCATTAATAGAAAAGTTTCTCTTCATTACCGACAAACATGTTTTTAGTTACCGGTAAAGTTGTTTTGCGCCTATTATAAACTATAAACGCAAGTTTTGTTTTTATAAATGAAGCTTGCATTTTTATAATTGCAAGTTCTGATTTTATAATCAAAGCTTGCAATTATAGATTGTAATTAGGGAAGAGTAAGTTTGTATACTGATCTACAGAAGTTTCCCCTTAATAGTGAACAAGTTTATTATTAATAGATTAGATTCTTTCTATTAATACTTATCGTGAAATCTTCTCATTCCATGGACAACTGTCCCTAGTTGTCTTTTCAATGTAACATTTCTCTTACCATTTTATGGATTTAAATGCTTGTGTAACACCAAGAAAGAAGAATGTTACATGTCTGTGATAAATGTAACCTCTATATAGAAGCCTGTATCGTGATTATTCAGATACGATGAAATCAAATCAATACATTTGCCATCACTACTATGGAACAGGAAATTATAGAAAATAAAAAGTGATAATATGAGAACATTAAAATTGATTTTGTCGGGCTGTCAATCCGTGGGCCTTGTCGTATTTATTATGCTGTTTTTTAATATGGAGGTGAGTGGCAAGGGTAAAATAACGAAAAATGCTCCTGTCTTTACGCAATTTATTTATCAGGGGGAGGATGCTATTTATCAAAACAATCCTTTAAAGCCGGGTGAGTTCTATAATCCTATTTTGCAGGGTTGCTATCCCGATCCGAGTATAACGCGGAAAGGGAATGATTATTATTTGGTGTGCTCATCTTTTGCCATGTTTCCCGGGGTACCTATTTTCCATTCTAATGATCTGGTCAACTGGAAACAAATCGGTCATGTGCTGGACAGAACGTCACAATTAAAGGTTGAGATCGGAAGAGCACACGTC